>ERZ860322.2-NODE-2-length-238266-cov-28.896562_pt1 | contig 238266 bp, 220 predicted proteins | sample MGYA00509979_ERZ860322 | MGnify/ENA primary metagenome ERZ860322 (study PRJEB30046, sample SAMN00715217) | human gut metagenome | study: EMG produced TPA metagenomics assembly of the A metagenome-wide association study of gut microbiota in type 2...
TGCAGGCGGGCTTGTCGCCCGGCAAGGGAGCTTGACGAAGAATGGGCTTATTTCAACCGAGGATTTGTCTATAGGTTGATTGAGGATTAGTATTAGCAATATCATTGCATAAAAAAGCTCCTCCGCAGTTTGCAGAGGAGCTTTTGTGTATTGGTCTGTCAATAATAGCTGTTATAAGGGTCTGAGAATGGATTATACTCAAAGCCGATATTTGAGGCAGTCTCTTCGGGCGTTTCGGACGGCGTTGTTTCTGAGGGAACTTCTTCCGCAGTGTTTTCGGAAGTGCTGCTTCCGGTCGGGGTGCTGTCGTAAGAGCCGCTGTTGGTGAAGCTTCCGCTGCCCTCTCCGTAGCAGGAATAATCGCACCGTGCAAGGAAATCGGAAGCGCCCTGTACTATGGCGGAGGCAATGCCGTTCTGATGAGTGGGATTTGCCAGTGCCATTGCTTCGGTATAGTTTGTCACAAAGCCGCATTCGATGAGCACCGACGGGAAATCCTGCTGCTGGGTGACGAAGAAATAGTTGTAGTTCTCTCCCCTGTCAAGGCTGCCTGTTCCGTGGACGCTGCTTCCCAGATATGCTCCCACACGCTTTGAGATGCTGTCCGCCAGCGGCTGGGAGAATGGGGTGAAATAATATGCCTCTGCGCCCTTTGCATCCTCTCCTGCGGAGTTGCAGTGGATAGCAAGGAAAAGGTCGGGGTTATACTGCCTTGCGTAGGAAGCTCGCTGGGCGGTAACATATGTTTCGCTCTCGGTCTTTAGTCTTATGACATTTGCACCAGCAGCTTTCAGCTTTTCTTCCACCAGCTTTGCGATGGCGAGGTTTGCTTCCTGCTCCTTGATGTGTCCCACGGCACCGGGGTCAAAGGTATCGGCTCCTGTGTAGCCATGGCCGGGATCTACCACGATGGTTGCGCCATCAAGGGAATTTCTGTAGCCGTTGAAGCGGAATGTAAGGTTATTGCTGTCATCGTAATATGATGTAACTCCGCCGAAAATTCCCGCCTGCCTGAAGCTCAGGATAAGGGTAGTCCTGGTAAGCTCACCCGATTCGTATGTGCCCCACTTGCCGTAGGTGAAAACGGAGCTTTCAGGGAACGTGATATCGCTTGCGGAAACTGATGTGATATAGTCAAAGGTAATGGTAAGAGCGTCCGAATTAAATGAGGATATGTAGTAATTTCCGTTGCCGCCGCTTGTGCAGTTAAAGTTATTGAAGGACATGGCAAAAGGAATTTTTGTGTTGGTGTGGAGCTTCAGCACCGTGTCCGTGCCGTCCTTTGCGGCGCTTACCACGCTTACGGGATTTGAGCCTAAGGGCGAGTTATCCAGCACGTTCACGTCGCTCACCTTTATGCGCTTGCCCGAATTTGTGAGGTAATATTCCGTGCCTGAGTAGGTGACGGTCTTTACCTGATAATCCAATGTGCCCGCAGGGAGACGTGCCATATCGGGGGTGGGGTCGGTGCCGGTGGTCTTGCTGTCGTACACCATGGTGTTGTCGTTTTTCACCTGCAAAAGATTGCCGCTGTAGTCGTTGAGTATTTCCGCAAGGGCATTTACGATAATGTGGCAGCCTGTGCGGCTCTCGTTGAAGTCGCCTGTTTTGGTGTGGTATGTGCCGTAGAAGGTCACGTTTCCAAGGTCGATATCCTGGCCCTTTATGCCTGCGGGAGCAATATATGTGCCAACATATTTTGTGTAGTTGGAGTTGGGGTCAAGCTCATCTGTCTGACCCTCCACGGGACTGAGGGTGACGGTTTTGCCGTTTATCTCCGCCGATACATCGGAGCCTTTGTAAGCAATTACGCTGAGATTTACTGCCGACTGCTCCTCAATGCGCATCTCGCCGCCGCTGGGCTCTGCGCTTTTAAGGACATTTACGGTTCTTGTTATTTTGTACGTGATAGTTTTGCCCTTGTTTTTGAATGTAAAAGTGTTGAGACCCACATCAAGGTCCATATTGAAATAGAAGCGCCCCGCTTCGTTCAGCTCAATGGGCTTGCCCTGAAAATAGATGGTGAAGTTGGGGTCAAAGGAGCCTGCGAAAATAACGGTAGGCTCTTCCGTTTTGAAGGTCGTGGCAAGGGGGAGGGTCATTTCCAGCTCGTTGTTAAGACCCTCACGGTCTATCTGGTCATTGTAGTGCTTAACCAGCACCGAGGTGGATTCCTCAGTATTTGCGTCCAGCGCTGAAAGAGAGTTGAAAATGCTGCCGATGTAGGAGCTGTAGTCATCTGCCTTGATGACCTGTTTTACCAGCTCATCGGGAGAGCCCCAGCCTGTGCTGTCGGTGCATATTTTTTCGTTGATGTGGTCTATCATCATGGGAACGCCTGCGCTCTGCGCCTGCCTGTCCCACCAGCCTGCCACCTCTTCAAAGGGCATAGACTGACTGCTGAGGGAGCCGTCTGCCTTGACGATGATGAAATCCGCATAGCCGCTGTTTATGTAGCCCAGCGTATCGGCATAGCCGTCGGTAAGGGCTTCAAAGCTTACGGAGGTCTCGCTGCCCTCGTCGTTTGTAGTGTAGTTTGCCCAGACATCGTTTATGGAAATGCCTACGGGGACGGAGTTAGATGTGCGCCGCACTGCGTCCGACACCAGGCTGAACACATATGCGCCGTTATCCATAAGCCAGTTATCGTATCCGATGCCAGAGCCGTTGGTCATATAGTCCGCAAAGCTGCTGCTGTCCTTGGAGGAATAATATCCGTCAAGGATAATGCCGTCCACGGGATATTTTACGGTGAACTCGTGTGCGGTCAGGGCAAGCCTGTCTATCCTTGCTTTTGCGGTCTCCTCCGTGATCCCCGAAAGCACTGTGCCGATATCAAAGGTGACATACACGAACATTCCACGCTCATTTGCCGCCTGTGCGCACAGCTCCGAGGGAGATGTGCTGCCGTTCATATCCGTGCTGAAATACACGTTTCCGTTATAGGAGGTATTTATTATCACCGTGTTAAGGCTCATATTTTCCGCACTGTCAAGGGCGGAGTTTATGCCTGAAAGGATATCTTCTTCCGACAGCATATCGCCGTTTTCATCATAAATGTCAAAATCCTTTTCGGGGGTGATATAAACGCCCCTTACCTCATCGGGAAACGAAAACATGGGGCTGTATTCGGGCTGACTGAAGCTGTCCAGCTCCTCGTCACGCTGAACATCGGGGATAATTTCCTCATATTCTTCCGTAACGTTGCTTTCGGCATAAACCGACAAAAAATCCGCAGGTAGTGCCGTCACCGCCATAGCAATGGCGGCAAGCACCGATAATATTTTTCTCTTTTTCATTTTTATCATCTTGTTCTTTCTTTTTTCTTTTGTTTTATTTCTTTAATACTTTATCAGTATAAGTTTTCCAGCTCTTTATTCACATGAACCGAAACAGACTGTGCAGGCTCAAACAGCGAATCATATCGGAAAAAGGCATAGCCTGCGCTGTATATTTCCGTAAGGTCACGCTGGCGGGAAAGGATATCGCTTGAATCCAGCCACTCGTTTTTGCCGTGCCCCGCATAGGTATCCTCAGTGCCTGATTTGTACGCCGCAAGACCTATCACAAGGGAAATGTTATCCCCTGTGAGCTTTGCCCATGAATCCACAGTTTCCGCATAGGGCAGGGTGGAATTTTCAAAGCCGTAGTATATCTGGGGGCAGATGTAGTCGCAGTAGCCCGATGAGCCGCACCATGTATAGATGTCGGCATAAAGGGTATCAAAGTCGCTGCTCATATTTCCTTGGGGCGAGATGCCGAAAACTGCCGTGGGATTTGCTCCGTGGACAGTAAGATACAGCTGTTTCACCATTTTTGTGACCGTCTCACGCCGCCAGTCGCCGAGGGCAAGGGCTGTGCCGCTTGCACTGTAAGCTTCCCTGTCGAAGCTCTCATCGGTGGTGGGATAGAAGTAGTCGTCTATCTGAATGCCGTCAACGTCATATCCCGTGAGGATCTCTCTTATTCCGTCGCAGATAAGGGAGATAGTATCGCTGTAAGCGGGGCTGAGATACCATCTGCCGCTGCTTTCAACAATGTATGTGCCCTTTTTGGAGCTGTCGTTATACCACTTGCCGATAACGCAGTCTGTACCCAGTCCTGACATCTGTGAGTCGGTCATGAGCCGCATTGGGTTTATCCATGCGTGAATGGAAAGCCCCCTGTCGTGGGCAAGCTTTACGGCGATTTTAAGCGGGTCATAGTCCCCTGTCAGGCGGTCACCCTTGGGGAAAAGCGATGAATCATAATAAGCGTCGCCGTAGGCACGCACCTGAAAATAAACGGTATTGCAGCCCAGGGCGGCTATGTTGTCAAAACATTCGCCCAGCGAAGATGTAAAGGACGCTTCATCGGCGTTTTTCATTATCCTGTCGTATTCCAGATATGATATCCACACGGCTTTCTGCCTGTCAAAGTTCAGGGCATAATAGCTGTTCCGGGGATAATATGTGCCTGCGCTTTCGGGAGCGGCAGTGGTATTCTCGGAAGCAGCTGCTCCTGTGGTTGTTTCGGTCCGGGTAGTCTGCGATGCAGTCTCCGAAGCGGCGATTTCTTCCGTAAAGGCTGTCTCTTCCGATGTGATAACAGCTGTTTCGGAAGCTGTTATTTCGGAGATCGTTTCGGGAACTGTTGTTTCTGAAATTGTTGTTTCCGGAACGTTAGTTCTTGAAACAGCTGTTTCAAAAGTGCATTCGGCGGCTGTTACGGTGTTTTTGTATATTTCAGCCGTTGTTTCGAGAGAAACTATATTTTCCTGCGTCCGGGAAGTGGAAACCGATGTGGTTTCGGAGCTTGATGCTGTCGTCACGGCGGAGGCAACATTATCCGTTTCAAAATAGCTGTCGGGCAGCTCGTCCGCAAGGGCGGAGCAGGAGCCTGCAAGCATGGCGCAGAGCAGTATATTTGCGATTTTTGCCGCTTTTATTATGTCGTGTCTTTCCATAGTTCCTCCATCTTCGGGGTATATACACATATAATTATAGCCTAATTATATGCGGCTTGTCAATGGCGCAGAACTTCTGTAATCAAAAAAAGTGCATAAAAATATCCGCACTTTTTCTGTGCGGATTGGCGGGGTAATATGATATGCAGTGCAGATGATAAGTAAATTTGTCCGTACCTGCGGCAACAGCGACCAGATGGCTCTGCCCTCAGTGGACTTCCTAAACCCTTTACCTTGCTCTCATTTGTGCTGACTTTCTCATTTGTCGCTTAACCTGTTATCTTTTTGGGGACAAAAAAACGGACTTTCACTTCCCGAAAGTCCGTTTCAGTTATCAGTCTATTATTTCGCCCTCAACAGCCCAGTTATGTGTCTTTGTGACCCTTACCCTGTGCATCGTACCGATAAGCGACTCATCGCCATTTACCAACGTGATGATGAACTCACCGCTCTTTCCGCTGATAAGCCCGTCCTTGTAAACGCTCTCAAAAAGCACCTCAAATTCCGCTCCCAGGAAACGCTTGTAATGCTCGTCGGATATCTCCCTCTGAGCTGCCAGAAGCTCCCTGAACCATTTTCCTTTGTCCTCCTCCGAGGTCTTGTCCTCCATAAGTGCCGCTTTTGTGCCGCTGCGCTTTGAGTAGATGAACGAGAAAATGTTGTCGTATTTTACCGCCCTGACTATTTTCATAGTCTCCTGAAAATCCTCATATGTCTCATTGGGAAATCCCACTATGATATCGGTGGTAATGGAAAGCCCGGGCATCTTTTTCCTTGCGCATTCCACTATTTCCATGTATTTTTCCGCCGTATATCTGCGGTTCATTTCTTTAAGTATCCTGTTGCTGCCTGACTGCAAGGGAAGATGTATGCTGCGGCATATCTTCCTGCTGTTTGCCATAACGTCAAACAGCTCTTCCGTAGCGTCCTTGGGGTGCGGTGACATGAACCTTACCCTGAAATCTCCGTCCAGAGCGTCGATGCGCCTGAGCAGCTCGGGAAAGTTTATATCCTCCTCCAGATTTCTTCCGTAGGAGTTCACGTTCTGACCCAGCAGCATTATCTCACGGCAGCCGTCCGCCGCCAGTGCGCTTATCTCTTCAAGTATCTTTTCGGGCTTTCTGCTGCGCTCCCTGCCCCTTACGTAAGGCACGATGCAGTATGAGCAGAAGTTGTTGCAGCCGTACATTATTGATACGCCCGCCTTGTATTTTTCCGTTCTCACCGCAGGGATATCCTCGGGGCATTCCTCCGCACGTTCGGCAGTGTCAACGGCAAATTTTCTTTCCGTCAGCACCTCATACATGAGCCTTGGCAGCTCCTTTGAAGCAAATGTGCCGAACACCATATCCACATGGCGGTATGACCTTTTTATCTTCTCGGCGGTGGCAGGCTCCTGAGCCATGCAGCCGCACAGTCCGATTATCATATCGGGCTTTTTTTCTTTAAGATGCTTCAGCTCGCCCACGTTTCCGTAAACCTTCAGCTCCGCATTCTCACGCACAGCGCAGGTGTTGAGTATGATAACGTCCGCCTGCTCCATGTCATATGTAACGCCGCAGCCCATCCGGCAGAGCATACCCGTTATCTTTTCGCCGTCGCTCACATTCTGCTGGCAGCCGTAGCTGTGCACACAGCAAAGAGGGGGAGTCTCACGTCGGCTGAAAATTTCCTTTACCAGCTCTGTGTAGTTAAGTTCCATAAAAAGCGCCTTTCATCAGTAAATGTATATCTTCTTGTATCCCAGCGCCTCAAGAGCCTTGATACACTCGGTAAATTCATCGGGGGTCATGGAGTTCTTTTCGATCATAGGATATGTAGCAATATCTCCGCAGCGTGCGTTGATGCCGCCGTAAATTGCGGAAGTCTTTTCATATATGCCCATGCCCTCCAGCACCGTCTCGGTGTCGCCGTTGGTCATGGTGCGGCAGATGTTGTATTCGGAGTAATCCACCATGATAGTGCAGCCGTCCAGCTCCTCGGGGTGGAAAAGCTCGCTGTAGCCCCTGATGATCGAGTTTGCGGTTATCCTGAGCATTACCTGCGCCCCCGCCTCATTGCCTGCCTCGGTCATATATTTTGCAAGGCTTGTGAGGGCAAGATATCTGTCGCCGTAGGGAGCAGCCTGCTCGCCCAGCAGCTCGATATCGGAGGAACGGAACTCGGGGAAGATAAAGTCATCTGCGATTATCTCCTTGAAGCCTGCGTTGGCAAGCTCAGTAACAATGTCCTTCATATATTCCTTTGTGGTGTCCTCAAAGGGCGAGAGCCATGGCTTGCCGCCCTTGTCGGGGGAAGCGTCCAGCCATGCGTCATCATCGAGAGTGTGGTATGAGCCGTCACGGTAATCGCCGTAGCGGTTGTTGTCGTTGAGCACGGACACCAGTGCAACGGGTCTCATTCCGTGGGAATATGCAGCCGAAGCAATGTCCTTTGCGGTAAGTGTGGAGTGGATAATATCCTCCTCATAGTCCGTAAGGGCAAGGGGAGCAGTGGTTGCGTAGTTGAATGCGCCGCCCTCTTCCTTCATGGGGAAGATAACTGCGCTGTAGCCCTCCACGGAAAGATTGCCCAGAGCAGCCTCCAGCGACTGCATATCCGCCATATCGGAGGCGGAGAGCATATATGCGTTGCCGTCCTCTTTTATGTCAAGGTCAGCGGGGATATTTACAGCTGTTGTTTCGGGAGTGCCGATGTTCACGGGCTTTGTGCCGTCGGCAGGAAGAGTTACCGCCGCATCTTCCTGCGACTGTGAAATATCTGTCACCTCTGTGGAAGATGTGCTTTCGGTAATGGCAGTTTCGGCAGGCTGTGCGGTGCTTTCGGCGGCGAAATCGCCAGTACCGTCGTCGGCAACCTCGCTTTCAGCAGGAGCAGTTTCCGAAGCCGCCTGAGTGTCGGTGTTTTCGGGAGTCCATGGCTCTGTCTCAGTCTGAACGGAGCGGTTGGCAAGATATCTGCTTATGGGGCCTGCTGCGCTGTAGCCCACAAATACCAGCACCGCCAGAGCCGCCACACCCGAGATTATCTTTATGGCGTTGTCGTTTCTTTTCTTTATCCTGTAACGTCTCTTGGGACGGAAAATTCTTTTGCTTTTTCTCATTTCTATCGTTTCCTTTCGCTGAGAATCTTTGTTCTTTATATTTACATATATGACGGAATGTGACCCAGAATGCCGTAAAGCGCCATGGCGATAATGCCTGTGAATATCATTACCGCAGGATAGCCTCTGAACACCGAGGGCACGTCCTTTGAATAAAGCTGACCGTAAACGCCCGACAGCATATATGCCGCCGCCGCAAAGCCCGCACCCGAGCATAGCCCGAACAGCAGATATTCATACAAAGCGGTGCAGCTGTTCATGCTCAGGAATATTGTACCCATAATCACGCTGTTAAACGCCGATATATGGACATATTTTTTTATTCTGCCGAATCTTCCCTTGAAGAAAATAAACGCCAGCAGAAGCGTTATCAGATATATCAGACCGATGGTAAGCACATATGTCAGCGGCACAAAGGGCTTTTGGATATCCGCCGCCCTGTGGGAAAGGAGCCATGCCGCCCATGAGGCGGTCAGCGTGAAGTAAAGCACGCCAAGGCAGATGCCCGGGAGATTTCTCTTGTTTTTTGCCGCCATTATCATTGTGCTTACGCCCAGCGCCCTTGCAAAAACAAAATTTTCCGCCAGCAGCGCCGTAATAACAGATATTATCAGCCCGCCGAAAAAATTATGGCTGTCCACTTCACTCACTCCTTTTCAAAAAATATCATTTCTTTGAGCACAGCCTTATGAGCGCACCCATAAGCCCTATCATTATAAATCCGCCGCAGGGAGCGCCTATCAGGGGATTTACATGGGTTATGCCGTAAAGAGCGCCGTTTATGCCGCCCGTTGAGAACAGCTCACGCACAGCGCCCATAAAAATTATTGCAATATCAAGCCCTATTATGTGGGATATCACGTCAGCCATCATCTGCGGTCTGCTCATTCTGAAAAATCTCAGCTCCGAAGCGGATACCACAAACTGGCTTGTGGCTATCATGGGCAGGAACATTCCCAGCTTTGCAGCGTCTGCGGGCAGCCTGCCGTCAAAATAAATGTAAAAGGGAATATACACAGCTGCGGCGGCAGCGGTATATAATATTATACGCAGCGCATATGGTATTCTGCGGGGGAGCAGCGACGAGAAAAAAAGCGCCGTGAATGTCACCGCCGAGAAAAACGCCGCATATGTGAGCGCCCCCGAAAGGGTGCTGCCCGCAAATACCGCAGGCGCTATGGCAAGTCCAGATGCAAATACGGGGTTGTGGGTGGTTATCCCCTGCATAAAGGACCATTTTTTCTTATTGTCCGTGGTCATCAGAATTATCTCCGATCATGGCGATGGTCTCGCCTATATCATTGGCAGCACTTGCTTCATTGTGTGCTCTTCCGAAAATGCTGTTGAGCCTCCTCCTGCGCCTGCTTCTGCCCTTGGGGACGGATGTAAGCCGTGCCAGAGGAGCGGATAATACGGAAGCATACACCACAGGATTTTCCAGCGTGGATATCTCGGAAACCAGAATTATCATCACCGCCGAAGCAAAGCCGAACATTATCCTCTGCCCCGTGGTCTGGGGAACGAGTGAATAATCGCAGCAAAGCGCCATAATGCCGAACACCAGCATTCCGCCCGAAAGAGCGGTCTTGAGACCGTAAACGCCGTCAGTTATAAGGCTCCACAGCAATACCGTTCCCAGAGCCGTCACAAACACCGCCGAAGATATTGCCTTGCGTGATATGAGCACCAGCGCACAGACCAGCACCAGCACCGTAAAGGTGCAGCCCATAGGCCCCGTAAAGTTGCCGATGAGCAGCTCAAAGTCCGAGTAGTTTGAAGAAGATGCCACCATGGCGGACTTTGTAAAGGAGCTTGTCAGCGTTTCGGGAACAATGTTTGAAAGCGAAAGGGAGCTGAACGGCTTGGGATATGACAGCACCGCTGACGGATAGGAAAGCTCCGCAAAAATATATCCCGCAGCAGCACAGTTGAATATCTCATGCCCGTGGCCGCCAAAGGGGTGCTTTGCAATGCAGACGGCAAACACCGCCGCACCTGCCGCCACCGTATATGGCACGGAGGCAGGAAGCATTGCCGAAAGTGTAAGCCCCGTTATGGCAGCGGAAATATCATGGATATGCAGGGGCTTGCGTCTGAATATCAGGCAGACTATATCTGCCGCCAGACAGGTGCCCACCGCAGTAAGCGCCACCAGCAGGGCACGGACGCCGTAATAATATACCGCCATAAGGTTCAGGACGATAAGTACCGTCAGCATATATGCCATTGCACCGAAATCGGCAGGTCTGCCGTCAAGAGCAGCGCCGTCGTTTCTCACAAATGTGGTGAGCATCTGCTGATTTTTGTTTTTCATGGGTAAACCGCCTTTTAAAGCTTTTATTGGGAGACTGCTATGCGTATTGAACACATCGGAAAAAGCACAGTTAAAGTTACCGTCAGCGGCAGCGAGCTTGAGCGGCTGGGACTGCGGTACGAGGATCTTGGGGAAAATATCCTTTCCGACATTTTTCTCTCGGAAATGATAGAAAAAGCCTGCCCCGAGCTTAAAAACCGCACTCCTCCCGAGGGGGAGCTGAGCATAGAAGTCTTTCCCGCAAAGGACACAGGCTGCATTTTCTACATCTCGCCGAAAAAACGGCGCAGCAGCGAAAATATCAGAGCAATAATCACCGCAGGAGGGATAAAGGAGCTTTTCGGCATCTGCCGAAGTCTTACCCGAATGGGCGTGATGTCGGAAAATTCCCTGCTCACAGGGGAAAAACACTGCCTGCGGCTCGTGGCAGATATCCCCAAAAGCGCAGCACTGCCCGAGGGCAGCGTCACCCTCGCCGACGATATCTCACTTGCCTGCATAAAAGAGCACGGCAGAGTTATCATTCCCCATAATGCCCTGAACACTCTTCTCAGCCTGAATTTTAACGCATAGAAGCCGCAGCGGCAGCCATATCATCAGCCTTGAAAAGATATGAGCCTGCCACCAGAATATCAGCCCCCGCCTCACGAACCGAAGCGGAGGTCTTGTCGTTTATGCCGCCGTCCACCTGAATGTGAACGGAAAGGGAATGGCTGTCCAGATATGCTTTAAGCTCACGGATCTTGTCAAGGGACTCATAAATAAAGCCCTGACCGCCGAAGCCGGGGTCAACAGTCATAATGAGTATCATGTCCGCACTTTCCGCATAGGGAAGCACATCGCTTACGGGAGTAGCTGGCTTTATGGCAATGCCAGCCTTTTTGCCCTTAGCCTTGATGGCACTGATAACAGCGGCAGGATCGGGAGCCGCCTCCAGATGGAAGCTTATCATGTCCGCACCGTTGTCCGCAAAGGCATCAATATATCTGATAGGGTCAGTTATCATAAGATGAGCGTCAATGAACATTTTTGTGTGCTTTCTTACAGATGCCAGCACGGGAATGCCGTAGCTGATGTTATTTACGAAAACGCCGTCCATAACGTCGAAATGGATATGATCGCAGCCGCTTTTTTCTGCTCTGTCAAGCTCTTCGCCCAGACGGCACAGATCGGCGCTGAGAATGGAAGCCGAAACTATAGTATTCACTTTATATTCCTCCGAAGTTCTGCGTAATTGCCGTCACATAAGACAGCTATACATATTAAGTATAAACCACAATTTCTCCGCCGTCAATAGCATAAGGGGCGGATTTTTCTTTTCGGCATTTCGACCATCATCTAAGAAATTATACACTTTTCACTTGTGGATTTTTTCAAAAGGTCAGCTGCAGGTAAGTTGCCATAATTTTTATAATGCCACTGATATAGTATATAATATTACCTTATAATTTATTTTCTTACCAAAATTTATGAGAATTTTAATGCGATTATATTGACATTTTTAAAATAATATGGTATGATTTATGTGTGATTTCAGAATTTGGCACAATGCTCGACACTTTAATTTTTTAACTACGATAAGGAGAATGAAATATGCAGTACGAAGTAAAGAACGCTCCCCTTCCCGTGCTTATTTGTAAGCTCGACCCCAACGAATCCATCGAGTGCCAGAAGGGCGCTATGTCCTGGATGACCCCCACCATGCAGATGCAGACAGGTCTCGGCAGCGGCGCAGGCGGACTTCTGGGCGCACTCGGCAAGATGGCTAAGAGCGCTGTAACAGGCGAGTCCATTTTCAGAAATACATACACAGCTCAGGGCGGCGCAGGCGAGATCGCATTCGCTTCCAGCTTCCCCGGCGACATCATCTGCTTTGACACATCAGCAAACCCCATCGTTGCACAGAAGTCCTCTTACCTTGCAAACACCATGGGCGTTAATATGGAGATCTTCTTCCAGAAGAAGCTGGGTGCAGGCTTCTTCGGCGGCGAGGGCTTCATTATGCAGAAGTTCAGCGGCAACGGCGTTGTATTCCTTGAGATCGACGGAAGCGTGTGCGAATACACACTGGCAGCAGGTCAGTCCATGCTTATCGACACAGGCTACCTTGCAGCTATGGAAGCAACCTGCTCCATAGATATCGAGACCGTTAAGGGAATCGGAAATGTTCTTATGGGCGGCGAAGGTCTCTTCAACACAAAGGTAACAGGCCCCGGCAAGATCTGGCTCCAGACTATGCCCGCAAATGTTCTTGCTGACACAATCAAGCCCTTTATTCCCACAGGTTCCAACTGATAACCTGCAAGCAAAAAGCCGATGTTTTCACATCGGCTTTTTTTATTTGCTCAGAATATGCTCAAACGCTTTTGCTGTTCTTATGTCAGGCTCATTGAAATGACCGCCCTCGTTCCATTCAAGGACGATATCCATGCTGCCCGAAAGCAGCTCATACATTTTTCTGATATTGTCCCCTACCGACGCCATGACTTGGTTTTTAGTCTTTTCCTCTTTTTTGCCAAGACTAAGATATATCTTCTCAGCATGAGGATGAACTTGTGAAATAAAATCTATCCAGTTCGGGAACCATACCGAGGGGGAAGCTGCGGCGGCTCCGTAAAAAATATCACACTTATATACTGCCCAGAGGGAAAACAGCGCCGCAAGGGAATATCCGCCGATGACTATTTTTACGGTATCATCAAGGAGGTATTTTTCTTTCAGCTTTGGTATCAGCTCGGTCGTAACAAAGGAAAGAGTGTCCTCTGCCTTTCCGCCGAAGGCTTCATTCCCCCACACGGGTTTTGCCTGCCACGGGGAAAGCTCATCGTTCCAGTTATCAATTATAAATGCGGCAAAAATACATCTGCCGCATTTTTTAATATGTTCGTATTCAGTGCCGAATGACTTCATCTCAAAATCACCCATGGGCTGTATCAGCAGAAAATCCGCATTTTCCTCCCCACGGACTGCGACAGTCCTGCGGCAAAGCTCAAAAGTTTCATTTATCAATATCCGTCAGTGCCTTCCAGTGAATCATCATGCTCTATCCAGCTCTGGACGTTGATGGTGGTGTATTTGTCGTGGGTGTTGCGGATTATAACGGTGGAAATGCCTGCGTTGATTATCATTCGCTTGCACATGGCGCATGGTTCAACATCGCCGTAAAGCTCACCTGTTTTTGCGTCGTGACAGGCAAGGTAAATGGTAGCATCAATGGTGTCGCTTCTGGCGGCGGAAATGATGGCGTTTGCCTCGGCATGAACGCTTCTGCACAGTTCATAGCGCTGACCCTTGGGGATATTCAGCTTTTCACGGGTGCAGTAGCCCAGATCGCAGCAGTTCAGGCGGCCTCTGGGAGCGCCCACATAGCCTGTGGAAACTATCTCGTCATTTTTTACGATTATAGCGCCGAAATTCCTGCGCAGGCAGGTGCCTCTTTCAAGAACGGTCTCGGCGATATCAAGGTAGTAGTTTATCTTGTCTCTTCTGGGTATCGGGTTCAGGTCCATAAAAATGCTCCTTTACTCAAATATTTTCACAAGCTCGAAAACGCTTGCGGCGGAAGCGGCGGGAGGTGAGGTCAGCTCGCCGAAGCCATATGCTGCGTGGATAAAGGGTATCCCTGCGGCGGAAGCGGCATCAAAATCCCCCTGGGTATCGCCCACATAAACGGCGCTTGTGCAGTGATTTTTCTGCATAATGAGCTTCAAAGTCTCGCTCTTGGGCTTATGGGTATCGCCCCAGCAGAGATAATCGGTGAAATACCGCTCAAGAGAATAATATTCAAAAAACGCCTCGATATACCCGTTCTGGCAGTTGCTGACGATAAAAAGCCTGTGGTTTTTCGAAAGTGCGGAAAGAGTCTCCTCCAGCTGAGGATAAAGCTCGCCGCCGTTTGCGGCAAGATAGTTTTTCTCGTTTTCCCCGCATTTTTCAAGTATGTCTATACGCCTGGTCTCGGTAAGCTCGGGGAAAAGCTTTGCCGCTATTTCCACCATGGTCATACCCATTACGCTGCGCAGGTCGCTGCCTGTTATTGTCTTGTTTCTGAGCAAGGGATCGCCGCTGGATCTTATTGTCTCCGACCATGAAGCGGCCACATTTTCGGAGCTGTCCCACAAGGTTCCGTCCATATCAAAAATTATGCTTTCGGCGTTCATTTTCTGCTCCCCCGATCTGTTTTACTTTAATATTCAGTATAGCACAGACATTTGATTTTTGCAAGATTTTTTGATAAATTCAAACGGGCTTTTCACGCAGAAATTCTTTCATTTCCCCTCTTGACAAAATCTATTGCCTGTGTTATAATTCAACCATATTGTTAAATGCGGTGACGGAAAAAAAGCAGAGCATTTCCGCTTTTTCAGAGAGCCTTCGGTCGGTGGGAGAAGGCAGCGGCGCTTTGAAGATACATTCCCGAGCAGATGCGGCGAACAGAGTAGCCGTGTACGGAGTGAGGCACGTTACAGTCTCCCCGAGGTCATACATCGTATGGCGAACTGAGGTGGTACAGCGCTTTCTTATAAAAGAAACACGCCCTCTTGAAGCTTTTGCTTTGAGAGGGCTTTTTTGTTGGGGTGATGTGATGAAATGCAGATTTGACTCAACAGGCACTATAGGAGCTATGTGTGGAGCAGCTGTATTTATTGCGATTATGGCTTTTTCCGCAGCTATCGCTTTTTATGGCAGCTTTGATGACAGAGGTCTGGCTCCGGGCGTTTCGCTGATTGCTTTCATTATTTCTGTTGTGGCTGCCGTTGTTCTGAATATCATTAAGGGTGGAGTGATATATGCCCGCAGTGACAGACTTATCATTGTTCACAGCTTTGGCGCTTGGAAAATTCTTGTTTCAAGAATAAGCTATGAGGATATCGAATATGCCGATCATAATGTAACACAGAAGCGCAGCAGGCTGGGCTTTTACTGCTATGTATTTGAGCTTTTTATACATATGAAAAGCGGAAAGAAAATAAAGCTTTGCGTTGACCTCAATATTCCCGAAGACAAGCCCATGTGCGACCCCGACGGCTACAAACGGTACATAAGCGGTCAGCCTATTATGAAGCTTTGCAGATATATAAACGAGAAATCAAGATAAAAATCAACTTGAAAGGCGGTGGTATCCGTGAGATCAGTTTCTGATTTCATCTCATATAAATAATATCCAAGTTAGTTAAAAAATTTATATAAAACGGAGGAAAATAAAATGACTTTATACGAAGAACTCACCAGAAGAGGGCTTATTGCTCAGGTAACTGATGAAAAAGAGATAAGCGAGATGATAAACAACGGAAAGGCTACCTTCTACATCGGCTTCGACCCCACTGCCGACAGCCTTCACGTAGGTCACTTCATGGCTCTGTGCCTTATGAAGAGACTCCAGATGGCAGGCAATAAGCCCATTGTGCTTATCGGCGGCGGCACAGGTATGATCGGTGACCCCTCCGGCAAGTCCGATATGAGAAAGATGATGACCCAGGAAACAGTTCAGCACAACTGCGACTGCTTCAAGAAGCAGATGAGCCGCTTCATCGACTTCTCCGAGGGCAAGGCTATCATGGTAAACAACGCTGACTGGCTCATGAACCTGAACTACATCGAGCTGCTCCGTGAAGTCGGCGCCTGCTTCTCGGTAAACAAGATGCTCACCTTTGAGTGCTACAAGCAGAGAATGGAAAGAGGTCTTACATTCTTAGAGTTCAACTACATGATAATGCAGTCCTACGACTTCTATATGCTGTTCCAGAAGTACGGCTGCAATATGCAGTTCGGCGGCGATGACCAGTGGGCTAATATGCTGGGCGGCACTGAGCTTATCAGAAAGAAGCTGGCAAAGGACGCACACGCAATGACTATCACCCTGCTCACCAACTCCGAGGGCAAGAAGATGGGCAAGACCGAAAAGGGCGCTGTTTGGCTTGACCCCGAAAAGACATCTCCCTACGACTTCTTCCAGTATTGGAGAAATGTTGGCGATGATGATGTTATCAAGTGCCTGAAGCTTCTCACATTCCTGCCCATTGAGCAGATAGAGGAAATGGAGCGCACCATGACAGGCGCAGAGCTCAACAAGGCAAAGGAGCTACTTGCATACGAGCTTACCTCCCTTATCCACGGCAAGGAAGAGGCTGACAAGTGCCTTGAAGCAGCAAAGAAGCTTTTCGGCGGCGCAGGAAACACCGATGATATGCCCACCACCGAGATCCCCGCAGCAGAGCTGGAGGGCGGCATAAACGTTCTTGACCTGCTGGTAAAGACAGCTCTCTGCCCCTCCAAGAGCGAGGCAAGGAGACTTGTACAGCAGGGCGGCGTATCCGTTGATGATGTAAAGGTAACAGACCCCAACGCAGCTGTTGAGATAGCAGAGAGCGTTATCATCAAGAAGGGCAAGAAGGTTTACCACAAGGTAGCAAGAGCATAATACTAATCACCAATAAAACTATAGACAAAAAATCATCGCATAATCCATATACGCAAGATTATACTCGATTTTTTGTATAGTTTTTAATTGGTTCTTAGTATAAGAGAAGATAAAGGCAGTGTCAATGGCACTGCCTTTTTTAGAACCTGTCTTCATAAGAAATGTGTGCGGATTTTCGAGCATAATTTTGTTGCAGAGTAGGCAAAAATCCGCAGGCGGGCTTTCGCCCGGCAAGGATTTTTAACGCAGTCTGCGGCAAAATTTGCCGAAAAGACGTTCGCATATGCTTGTGAAGACGGGTTCTTAGAGGAAAATAAACAAATGACAAGCCTTGTCCCCTGCCATCACGCTTGACAATCCTATTCTTTAGCGTTATAATTATTGCATAGATCACCCACAGAAAGAAGCGGGAATATGGGAAAACTCGATACCAACAAAAAGATCAAAAGAGATTCCCTCCTTGATACGGCTTTCAGGCTGTTTATGAGTCAGGGTATAAGCAAGACCTCTATCTCTGACATCGTTGACCAGGCAGGCGTTGCAAAAGGCACATTTTATCTTTATTTCAAGGACAAGTATGATATACACAACAAGCTCATATGCCACAAGTCTGCCCAGCTGCTGAAAAATGCGCTTTCCCGACTGATGACTGCAAATATCTCCGACTTTGAGGACAGCATCGTTTTCATTGCGGACAGTATCCTGAACCAGCTTTCGGAAAATCCCAATCTGCTTAAATTCATCTCAAAAAATCTGAGCTGGGGTTCTCTCCGTTCCGCTGTGGCCCAGCCCGAGGACGATGATGATGCTTTGACGGATATTTATGACAGGCTGAAAATCCGGGCGCAGGGATACAATGAGCCTGAGATAATGTTCTTTATGATAACGAATGTTATCAGCTCATCGTGCTACAGCGCCGTTCTTTACAGCGAGCCTGCGGACATTTCGGTGCTGAAGCCCCATATTCTGGGCTGCGTAAGGGATATTATGATATCCCACAGGAAGGACAAAACAACGTGATACTTTTTATCGCCGTTATATGCTGAGCCGTTAAACATTACAAAGAAAAAAGCAGCACTTCCATTTTTCGGAAGTGCTGCTTTTTTTATGTTCTGTTTGTATCAGAGCGATGACACCTGACGGACTGAATTCCCGGGAACTGTCTTTTTAACAATATCTGCGCCCAAAGCTCTGAGCTTCTGCTCGATATCCTCATAGCCACGCTCAATGTGATAGATATCATCTATCTCGGTAACTCCGCTGGCTGCAAGACCTGCTATAACAAGGGCTGCGCCTGCTCTCAGGTCGGGAGCGGTAACGGGTGCGCCCATAAGCTTGCCCACGCCCTCGATAACTGCCACACGGCCCTCAACGGAAATATCTGCGCCCATTCTCCTGAGTTCGTCCACGTATCTGAAACGGTTGTTGAATATTTCATCGGTAACGATGCTGGTACCCTCCGCCAGACAAAGGAGTGTGGATATCTGGGGCTGCATATCTGTGGGGAAACCGGGGTGAGGCATAGTCTTTACACTGGTCTTTACCAGAGGGCCGTCAACGGAGATCCTAACGCTGTCGTCATATTCCTCAACGTTAACGCCTATCTTTGCAAGCTTTGCGGTGATAGATTCAAGGTGCTTGGGGATAACATTCTTTACAAGCACATTTCCTCTTGTTGCGGCAGCTGCCACCATATATGTTCCTGCCTCGATCTGGTCGGGGATAATTGCGTAGGTAGTGCCCTTGAGAGTTTTAACTCCTCTTATCTTGATAACATCTGTTCCTGCGCCCATGATATCTGCGCCCATGGAATTGAGGAAGTTTGCAAGGTCAACGATATGAGGCTCCTTAGCTGCATTTTCGATAACTGTAAGACCTGTTGCCTTAACGGCTGCCAGCATTGCGTTGATGGTAGCGCCTACGGTTATCTTATCGAAATAGATCTGAGAACCGATGAGCTTATCGGCACAGATATCTATCATGCCGTTATCGAGAGTGCAGGTAGCGCCCAGTGATGTAAATGCCTTGAGATGCTGGTCAATGGGACGGTCGCCGAGATAGCAGCCGCCGGGCATTGAAACACGCGCTCTTCCGAACTTGCCCAGCAGTGTTCCCAGGAAATAATAGGAAGCTCTCATAAGGCGTGCCAGCTCATAGGGAACAACAGGGTCCTTGATGCCTGTTGCGTCGATGCGGTAAACGCTCTTGTCTATGCGCTGAACGTCAGCTCCCATTTCATAAAGGATACGCAGAGAAATGGAAACGTCGCTTATGTTCGGTATATTTTCAAGTATGCAGGGACCGTCCGCAAGGATAACGGCAGGGATTATGGCAACTACGGCGTTTTTTGCTCCGCTTATAGTGACCTCGCCCTCAAGACGGCGGCCGCCCTTTATAATAAATTTTTCCAAAACACAACTCTCCTGTAAAACTGCGGATAATGTCCGCAGAAAAAGTGCGGCTGTCCTGACATTATTGCAACAGACAAAACCGCCTTTGATTTTTTGTATTAACTATTATATCACAAACGAAACCAAATTAAAAGTATTTTCAACTGAACATTTTGACGGAAATTACGGCTGACACAAAGAATTTAATGTCAATATCAACAAAATTTAACTATTGTGGTATCAGGCGCAAAGATAAATTCCAACAGACTGTTACTTTTCTGTAATTTCTGAACATTGCTGTAACCAATGTGTAACCTTTGGAATAAAAGGCGGTTTTACATCATATAATTTGTGAATCCAAATCGTCGGAACGGGTAATTATGCGCCGCAGTTTTTGGGCGCAGTGATAAAAAATATACGCATATGCTCGGAAAACAGCAGAAATTTTTACGGCGCACCAAATGCGCATATCTGCCATGGAGGAATATATTTTGACAAGCGGTGCTGAATTTTATTTTAAAGGGACAAGGATACGCATTACTTTCGGATTTTTTGCGGTATGGTCGGTGCTGATAATGCAGTCCCCCGTTTCAAAAGCAGGCGAGCTGGCTTTGCTTTCCTGCCTGCTCCACGAAGGCGGGCATATAACAGCCATGGCGGTCATGGGGATAAAGCCACGGAGCCTTACATTTTACAGCGGCGGCATAGGCATGAAAAGCGGAGCGATATTGTCCCCTGCCCGTGAGATATTCATATTGTCGGCGGGGTGTCTGGTAAATCTGCTTCTGGCGCTGGCAGGGACGCTTACGGGCAGCAGGATATTAACGGGGATAAATCTGGCGCTGATGCTTTTTAACCTGCTTCCTCTGCCAAGCCTTGACGGGGGGCGTATCCTGCGCACGGTCGTGGAAGCAATATCCCCTGCCGCTGACATCTCGGGGGTGCAGAACGCTTTTGGCATTGTTATGGGGATCGCAGCGGCGGTGTTTTTCTTTGTCTCAGGGAGCATAAGCTTCACGCTGCCTCTTACGCTGGGGCTGATAGTTCTGGAGGGGCTGGCGGACAGGAGATAGCGTAATATCGGCGTCCTGACGGCTTAATACAGGTAACTGTAGGCAAAATCCCGATTTTGAGACGCACAAAAAGTTATGAAATTTGTACAAAATTGCCTTTGAAGCAAATCGCAAAATGTGATATAATTAACATATAAAATAAAGAAAGGATGTTTTATATGAAACGTATCATAATACTAATCTTTAATCGTTCTATAGACAAAGCCGACAGATGAAATAAGACCAGTCCAGGAAAGCGACTGCAGGCGGGCTTGTCGCCCGGCAATGCTCCATGCACAAAATAATAAATAGTACAAAAGCGGAACTGCATAGCAAAACAGTTCCGCTTTTACTTTTATATGTTATTTTGCAGCCGGTTTAGAAAACACTTCTCCGTCAAAAAGTCTGCCTGAGAACGGGCTGAGCTTTACGGAAAATTCTCTGCCTGCGGGCTTTATCTTCACGCTGCGCTTGACCTCGGTCTTGCCGCTGTAGATGTTGCTGTCGGAATTGATAAGCTCTTTAAGATCTGTAAGTCCGTCTGTGGGAATGGTTATGGTCTGCTCCCTGTCGGAGAAATTCAGCAGGCAGATTGTCGTTTCATTCTCCGCACAGCGCTTATATGCAAATACCGAGCGCTCCGACTCATCGGGAAGTATCCACTTGAAGCAGTCGGGGTTATATTCGCCGTTATAAAGGGAGGGACGGGTGGTATAGAGCTTTTCAAGGTCGGTCATATATCTGAGGAATGAATCGTGGAGAGGGTATTTGAGTATATCCCAGTCCTGCTCTCTTGTTTCGTCCCACTCTCTGAACTGGGCAAACTCGCCGCCCATGAAGTTCAGCTTTTTGCCCGGGTGGGAATACATATACATATAAAATGCCCTTGCCTGAGGGAATTTCACATCATAATCACCCCACATCTTCTGAATGACGGTCGCCTTGCCGTGAACGTTTTCATCGTGGGAGATCGGCAGCAGATAAAGCTCATTGTAGAAATACTGCATGGAAAAGGTTATCTTGCCATGGTGATATTCTCTCTCTGCAGGTGGGGTGCGGAAGTAATCGAGAGTGTCGTTCATCCAGCCCAGATCCCACTTGTAGTCAAAGCCAAGGCCATCATACTCAACGGGAGCTGTTACCTTGGGGAATGCGGTGGAATCCTCCGCAATAAGCATTGCGGTGGGGTGGAGGGCATGAAGCCCTGAGTTCATCTTTTTAAGGAAATCGACGGTGCATTTGTTAACGCCGCGCTCGGGATCGCCCTGCCAGTATATGGCACGGCTTATTGCGTCCATACGCAGACCGTCGAAATGATATTTTTCAAGCCAGTAGTTGGCGGCGGACTGCAAAAAGCAGCAGACCTCACGCCTTGAATGGATAAAGTTGCAGGTTCCCCACTCGCTGATGGTAACATCGCTGTTGGGGTATTCATAAAGGCAGGTGCCGTCGTATTTTGCAAGGGCATAGCCGTCCATGGCAAAATGCACGGGAACGAAATCCATGATAACGCCGATATCGTTCTTGTGGCACTTGTCGATGAGCTTCATAAGCTGGGCGGGAGTGCCGTAGCGTGATGTGGGGGCAAAAAAGTCTGTATTCTGGTATCCCCATGAGCAGTCGGCAGGATGCTCGCTGAGGGGCATGAACTCGATATGTGTATAATGGTGCTTCTTGACGTATTTTATAAGCTTGTCCGCAATGTCGGAATAGGAATACCAGCCGTTTTCATTATCGGGGTCGGTATGCCATGAGCCGAGATGCACCTCATAGATATTGAGAGGCTCATTATAGTTCTTGCTGCGCTTTTCCAGCCACTCACTGTCGGTGAATTTGTACTCGTCAAGGTCGGTTATAATGGACGCAAAATTGGGGCGAAGCTCCATTGCAAAGCCGTAGGGGTCGCAGTGCTCCACTCTGCCCAGTGAAGAATAGATGACATACTTATACATCTGACCCTTTTTTGCCTTGGCGGAAAAATACGACCAGACATGACCGTCCTTTATCATATTTTCCTCCTGCCAGTCGTTCCACTCGCCGATTATGGTTATCCTCTCAGCTGAGGGTGCAAAGGTGCGGAAAACAGTGCCGTCGGGGTTGGGGTGAGCGCCGAAAAACTCGTAAGCATCAAAAACATTGCCCATGTAAAACTCGTGCATATCCATATATATCATTCCTTTTTATTAAGATCAAGGGAAATCTGCCTTGCGGCAGGCATTTACAAACTCCTCCATGGAGCGGATAAAATTTTCTGCACTTTTGCTGCCCATTGCGTTTATTATAGCGGAAAGCCTGCTGCGGAGCAGTTCTCTGCCGTTTTCAACATAATCCGAACCTGCAGGAGTGGGACTTACCATTATCCTGCGGCGGTCGTTCTCATCGGTGCGGCGGCTGATAAAGCCTTTTTTCTCCAGGGAACGGAGAATGCCTGCCACACGCCCGCCTGTCATATCAAGGGCGGAAACAATATCGCCTGTGGCGATCTCTCCGCCGCCTGCGGTGTAATGGATATAGGACAGCACCTTCATTTCGCCCTGCATGAAGTTTTCCAGCCCCAAGGGAATTTTCATATAATAGTACTGTCGGAGCACTTCTATCAGCTCGTCGGAAAGACCTGCGTCTGCCTTGTCCATATAGCACCTCCCGCAAGATATTTAACAGTGTTAACTAATTTGAGTATAGCATTATTTTCACCGCTTGTCAATAGGGATCAAGCGCCGCCATTTGGCGGTCAAAATGCAAAATTATCATTGCTTTTGAGAGCATATTGTGATATAATAAAAATATATTGCCGCATGACGGCGCACATGAAAGGAATGCTCGCAATGAATATACTGATAAAGAATATAAAAATGCTCATAAACGGCGGCACTCCCAAGGGGGATATCTGTATTTCGGGGAACAAGATCCTTTCCGCAGGAGTAATTCCCGAGGGGTTTGCGGCTGACAAGGTGATAGACGGCTCGGACAAGCTGGCGATACCCGGTCTTATCAACTGCCACACCCACACCTATATGTCGCTTTTCCGCAATCTGGCGGACGACCTTTCCTTTGAGGACTGGCTTTTCGGCGCAATAATGCCCCGTGAGGATGCCCTTTCCCCCGAAGACGCTTACTGGGGCGCTATGCTCTCCTGCGCCGAGATGATAAAGACGGGAACCACCTGCTTTATGGATATGCACATGTTCCCCGCAATGACCGCCTCCGCTGCGGACAAGCTTGGCATGAGAGCTGTTATGACAAGAGGTCTGACAGGCTCCGACAGGAACGACAAGGACGGCATCAGGCGCTACAATGAGCACATGGACGAGCGTGAGCGCTTCAAGGGCAATGACCGCATCACATTCAAGCTTGGCCCCCACGCTATCTACACCTGCGGCGAGGATTATCTCAGGTGGCTTATCGAAAAGGCTCACGAGACTGAGCAGGAGTTCCACATTCATCTTTCCGAGACCACGACCGAGGTACAGAACTGCTACAAGGAACGCAGCAAGTCCCCTGTGGAATATCTGAACGACATCGGATTTTTTGACGTAAAGACCTGCGCCGCTCACTGCGTTCACGTTTCCGACAGCGACATGGATATTCTGGCGGAAAATCACGTAAGCGTTATCCACAACCCCAAGAGCAATCTCAAGCTTGCAAACGGCACCGCTCCCGTTCCGAGAATGATGGAAAAGGGCATAAACATCTGCATGGGAACGGACAGTCAGGCATCTAACAACGACCTGAACCTTTTCTCCGACATGAACTTTGCGGCTCTGCTCCACAAGGGCGCAACAGGCTGCCCCACCGTATGCACCGCAAAAGAGGTGCTGGACTTTGCGACTGTTAACGGCGCAAAGGCTCTGGGCATACCCGACATCGGCTCGATAGAAGCAGGCAAAAAGGCTGATATTGCCATTCTTGACCTTGACCGTCCCCAGTTCTGCCCACGCAATGACCTGACCTCTGCGCTTGTATATTCCGCAAACGGCAGTGAGGTCGATACTGTTATCATTGACGGTGAGGTCGTTCTTGAACACGGCAGGCTCACAAAATTTGACGAGGAAGAGATATATGCTCACGCAAAGGCTGTTGCAGAGAAATTCTGAGTAGAGCTGCAACCGATGACGTTTTGGCGTGTTTGGTTTGTGCATATAAATCGGAATTTATAGGAGGTGAATCTTCATGAAATGTCCATATTGTGGTGATGAAATGATAAGAGGATACCTAATGAGTTCACGAGACATTACTTTTACAGTTGATAATCTGACAAAAGTTTTTCGTATTAAAAAATCGGACGATCTGGAATTGAGTAAAGGTTCAGCAGGAATCTCTCATTGTGAAGCTTATCGTTGTAGTAGTTGTAAGAAGATTTTGATTGATTATGCAAATAGATAAATCGGGAGTTGACAAAGGAGTTGAGCTGATATGAAAAAGAAAATCATCATATTGCTGTCTGTTGTGATAATTCTTTTGATAGGCATTGTTGTATGGTTTAATATTCCACTCGACTTGATGGACTTAGACCCTAATGAGGTCATGGAAATAGTTGTTTTCAATGGCAATAGCGGAAAAGCAACACATATTATCGACAAAGAGCAGATTCAGCATATTGTCGAAAATTTGAATGGCGTCGAAGTAAAGCGGTCAAAACCATCTTTGGGATATATGGGATATAGTTTCAAAGTTACTATTTATTTGTCTGATGGCAACGAGGCAGGCGATTGGAATAATTTTATTATCAATTCAGATGATACAATTAGAAAAGATCCATTTTTCTATTCTGTTACAAAGGGAAATATTGATTACAGCTATATTGAAGGTATCGTAGAATAACAAAAATTCTAATTTAGCGGTGTGCTCAGCTATAAAATGCCGGAGGTGAAATATGCTTGCATTCGGAAGTGAAAACAGCGAAATAAACAAGCACAGTCGGCTTGCTCCTTTTGTGCTTTCAATAAAAGATGACCCTGACAACAGGCTGAGCATTGTAATAGCCCTGCCAAAGAACTGTCCCGCAGCAGATGATATTTCCGACCCACGGCTGAAAGATATCCTTTCGCACAGCACTCGGGTAATTGAGGACACAGAGCAGCTTTATGAAATAGCTTTCGGGTCATATGTCATTTACCAATGCAGGAATGAAAGCTACACATCATATGACCCGACGGAAGTGATGAAAGGCAAATACATTGTCATTTTTGAACGCTCCCATTTTCTTGACTATTACGAAAGCGTTATTTTTGACAAGGATACTGACAATGAAAAGGTCTGCCGAAAGCATTACGGCGTCTATGGTGAAAATCACATCATTGATGTTATCTCCAACGAGCCGCCAACTATCAGAAAGATAAACACTTAATAAATAAACCGACTGCAGATATGCTAACGGTATTTACTAAAAATAATAATCAGAAAGGAAAATAAAAATATGTCAAACACAAGCGAGATAAGAGATCCCGAGCTTTGGGAAAGCGGAGCAAGAAAAATTCAGTGGGTAAAGCAGAATATGCCCCTGCTGAGAGGTATTGAAAAGGAATTTTCCGAGACCAAGCCCTTTGCAGGTCTTAAAATAGCCCTCTCCGTTCATCTGGAGGCAAAGACAGCATACCTTTGCAAGGTGTTGGCAGCAGGCGGTGCGGATATGTATGTTACAGGCTCCAACCCTCTCTCCACTCAGGACGATGTGGCTGCGGCTCTGGTACATGACGGTCTCAAGGTATTTGCATGGTACAATGCCACCGAAGAGGAATATCACCGCCACATCACAAGGGTAATTGAAGTAGGCCCCAACATCATCATCGATGACGGCGGAGACCTTGTTCACCTTATCCACACCGAATACAAGGAGCTTATCCCCAACGTTATCGGCGGCTGCGAGGAGACCACCACAGGCATTATCCGCCTTATTGCCATGAACAGGGCAAAGGAGCTCAAATTCCCCATGGTGCTTGTAAACAACGCTGACTGCAAGCATCTTTTCGATAACCGCTACGGCACAGGTCAGTCTGTATGGGACGGCATCAACCGCACTACCAACCTTATCGTTGCCGGCAAGAACGTTGTTGTTGCAGGATACGGCTGGTGCGGCAAGGGCGTAGCTATGCGTGCAAAGGGTCTGGGCGCTTCCGTTATCGTCACCGAGATAGACCCCATAAAGGCAATGGAGGCTGTTATGGACGGCTTCAAGGTAATGAAGATGGAAGAGGCCGCAAAGGTGGGCGATTTCTTTGTTACCGTAACAGGCTGCGACGGCGTTATCACCGAAAAGAGCTTTATGAACATGAAGGACGGAGCTATCTGCTGCAATGCAGGTCATTTTGACTGCGAGGTAGATGTGGCATGGCTCAGGGACAACTGCGAGACCTCATGGCTTGCCCGCAACAACATCATGGGCTACAAGCTGAAAAACGGCAGAAGCGTTTACATCATCGCCGAGGGCCGTCTTGTTAACCTTGCGGCAGGCGACGGTCACCCTGCGGAGATAATGGATATGTCCTTTACGGTTCAGGCAATGAGCGCACTTTATCTGGTAAAGAACAAGGGCAGATTCGATGACATGGTAATCGACGTTCCCCGTGAGGTGGATATGGAGATCGCTCACAGAAAGCTCTCCGCATGGGGCGTTGAGATAGACAAGCTCACCGCCGAGCAGGAAGCATATCTGAACAAGGGACTTTGATATCAGAGATAATATATGAAAAAGATCATCATAGCTGCCGTTCTCGCCGCTGCCATGGCTCTCACAGGCTGCGGCGGCGAAATAACGGAAAAGGCAAACGGTGCGCTAGAGAGCGCTCAGAATGCGGCAGGAGACACTATAGAGTCAAAGGCTGCAGATTATGTTGACGGTGCGGTGGGCAATATGGAAGTTCCCGATATAGGCGGAGAAACAAAACTTCCCGCTGCGGGCGATATCAACGGATAAGCGTGCTTTATGATACAAAGCCGAAAGGAAAAAAGATGAACGAACCAAATGTAAAAAAGGACAAGGAGCTTTGCCCCGTATATAAAAAATGCAGCGGCTGCCAGCTTATGAACATGACCTACGAGGAGCAGCTCCGCTTCAAGCAGATAAAGGTAGAAAGGCTCATGGGCAAGCTCTGCCGCCCCGAGCTTATCGTTGGCATGGACGACCCTGTTGGCTACCGATACAAGGTCACGGCGGTATATGACTTCAAGGGCGGAAAGTCCCTGTGCGGAGTATATCAGTCGGCAACAGGCGGAGTTATTGACGTTAAGAGCTGTGCTGCGGATAATCCCAAGGCAGACAGCATTGCAAGGCAGATACTTAAAACCGCAAACGCAATGAAGATATCCTTATGGAGCAGCTACGGCGGTCAGGGCTTCCTGCGCTATGCCATGATAAGGATCGCCAAGGGCACGGGGGAGATAATGTGCGTTATCGGCGGCACTGACAATGATTTTCCCTCAAAGAAGCATTTCACTGCGGAGCTTATGAAAAAATGTCCCGAGATAACCTCTCTTGTGTTCACGGTATGCAAGCCCGACAGGATAGCTCCGGGAACAAAATACGAGACGCTTTTCGGCAAGGATTTTATAGAGGATATCATCTGCGGAAAGCGTTTCAGGATATCCCCCAAGTCCTTTGCGCAGATAAATCCCGTGCAGACGGAAAAGCTGTACTCTCTTGCCATAAAATACGCTGCTCTCACGGGAAAAGAGACTGTGATAGACGCATACTGCGGCATAGGCACGCTGAGCCTTATTGCGGCTGACAAGGCAAGGACGGTTTACGGCTGCGAGATAAACCGTGCAGCCATAAACGACGCTGTGATAAACGCAAAGCTCAACAAGGCAGAGAACGTGAAGTTCATCTGTGCGGACAGCGGCGAATTTCTTGAAGAATTTACCGAGGAAAAGCTTCGTGCGGACGTTGTTATAATGGACCCCGCAAGGGCAGGTGCGGACAGGAGATTTCTCTCCAATCTGGTGAAGATCGCTCCCAAGCGCATTGTATATGTTTCCTGCAATCCGGAAACCCAGTCAAGAGACGTGTTCTTCCTTATCAAGAACGGTTATAAGATAAAGAAGCTTTCTCCTGTGGATATGTTTCCTTTTACTTCGCACGTTGAGACGGTTTGTCTGCTGGTGAAAGGCGAAAAATAAGAACATCACTGAAACAAAGATAGTTTTCGGTGAGCTTTATTCAAGGCTCTGCGATGCTTGGGTCAACACGTCGGATCTGACGCAAGATAATATTTTATTTTGCGTGGTATGACATGGTTTAATACTAAGAACCAATTAAAAACTATACAAAAAATTGAGCATAATCTTGCGTATATGGATTATGCGATGATTTTTTGTCTATAGTTTTATTGGTGATTAGTATAAGTTCAGAGAGTGATACAATATATAAAAAGGAAGGAGCCGAAAAATGCAGGACAGACCAATGCTTGAGCTTGAGGAATATATCCGTCAGGGTGAACCCGGACAGGCGGACAGATCTGCCGCATGGAAAACGGCTATCGGTTTGCAGGACGTTGACGGGCTGAAAACCTCCGATTATTTGCTGGAAACCGCCAAGGAGCATATTGAGGGAAAAATAGATATAAAATCGGCTCAGAAGCGTATAGAAAGCTACTATGAGGAGCGCTCGGACCGCAGGAACATCGAAGCTGACACCAAGGAAGCCGACATAGTTTCCGCCAGAATTGCCGAACTTTTATCTGAAAAGACCTTTCAGTTCTCCCCTGCTGAGCTTGCCTCCATACACAGGCGGCTTTTCAGCGGAGTTTTTAAGCACGCAGGTCAGTTCAGGACTTACAATATAACAAAAAAAGAATGGGTTCTGAACGGCAATACCGTTTTTTACGCTTCATATGACAGCATAAAGGACACTCTTGACTATGATTTCGGTCAGGAAAAAGCCTTTTCATATGAGGGGCTGGCTCCTGCTCAGGCTATAACGCATATTGCAAAATTCACAGCAGGCATCTGGCAGATACACCCGTTCTGTGAGGGCAACACCCGCACCACGGCTGTTTTTATCCTTAAATATCTGCGCACCTTCGGCTTCTCTGTCAGCAATGACGTTTTTGCCGAAAATTCATGGTATTTCAGGAATGCACTTGTAAGGGCAAATTACAATGACTTCAAAAGCAATATAAGTGCAACGGTGAAATATCTGGAGCTTTTCTTTGAAAATCTTCTGCTCGGATATCATAATGAACTGAAAAACAGATATCTTCACGTTGATTATAAACCTGACAAAAGTACAGAAGAATTTCAAAGTGTCAATAGCAATATTTCAAAGTGTCAAAATGACACTTTGAATGATACTTTGAACTGTTCATTTGAAGAAATGGCAATACTTGCCATTATAAAAAAAGACCCCTATGCCACTCAGAAGCAGATGGCACAGGAAACAGGAAAGTCGGAAAGTACCGTTAAACGCCGAACTGCCGAGCTGCAAAGCAAGGGTATTATCCGCCGTGAAAACGGCAAACGAAACGGCAAATGGGAAATCGTGACGCCATTACAAAAATAAATCCAAAGGATCGGACATGACCATGAGCCACAATAAAGAAGAAAATTTCAATATACGCCCCCTGACCACCGATGATGCAGAGCAGTACAACGCTCTGCTTCGATATGCCTTTCAGGTAACAGAGCAGGAGCTGGAGGAAACGGGCTGGAAGGACGATGAGATAAAGCAGTCCAAATTCCCCGTGCTGCAAAGGGCAGACGTGCTGGGCTGCTTTAATGAGGACGACCTTGTTGCCCAGTTTGCGGTATATCCGCTGGATATGAACATCTACGGCACAGAGTATTCCGTGGGGTTTGTCACCAGCGTATGCACCTACCCCGAATACACGGGTCACGGCATCATGAAGCGGCTTATGATACAAAGCCTCACACGAATGAGGGAAAAGCACCGCTCCTTTGCTCTTTTGTACCCCTATTCTATCCCACTTTACCGCCGCCTTGGGTGGGAGATAATCTCCAACAAGATGACATATGTGGTGAAGGACACCCAGATCCCCCGCAAAAACAAGGAGCCGGGCTATGTCCGCCGTGTTGAGTGGGACAATCCCGAATTTATGGCGCTCCACACCCGATTTGCGGAAAAGACCCACGGCTGTCTCTTCCGCAATGACCTTGCATGGGAGGAATACTGGCGCTGGGATCATGACGACACTGCCGTTGCGGTATATTACTCCGATGATGATATCCCATACGGCTACATGGTATATCTCATCAACTCGGACATCATGCACATCAAGGAAATGATATATCTTAACCGTGAGGCTCAGCTGGGGCTGTGGGAATACATATATGCTCACGATTCCATGATAGATGAAGTTCACGGCAACAACTACTACAGTGAGCCTATCGCATTTGAACTGGAGGACAGCGACATCAAGGAGACTATCCGTCCCTATGCCATGGGCAGGATAATCGACATCGAGCAGTTTTTCGGGCATTACAGCTGCTGCACCCACAAGCCTGCGGTATGCTTTGAATTTGTGGTAACGGACGAGCTGCTCCCATGGAACAACGGCAGCTTCAGGGTAATGTTCGAGAACGGAAAGTGCCGCATCACCGATGAAGTGCCGCAGTACAGCATGAAGATGACCATAGGCACGCTTACCACCATGCTCATGGGCTACAAGACTGCCGAAAAGCTGTACGGCATGAACAGGATAAGCTCCTCTCCCGAGGCGGTGAAGAGGCTTGATGACACGCTTCTCCACAGTATGCCGTACATTTCCGATTACATCTGATGAGGAACTGCAATGAAAGAAAAGCTTTTAAAAGTGTTTGACAAAGCAGCGGACAAAACTGCTGCCCAGAAGCCGACTTCCATAAATGTATTTTTCAGCCACGACAGCTATTACTATAACCTTATCCCCTTAAAGCGCAGTGAAAAAGCTGCAGTTGCAGCAAGGGACAATGATTTTCAGCTTGACGGCTTCCTTATCTTCCCCCTCTCCGCTGTGGAGGATATAAGAAGCAAGGGCAGAAAATACAATGAAATAATGCGTGCTGAGGGTGTATGCAATGATCTTGCCATTCCAGATATCGACATTTCATCAATGAAAAAAGTGTGCAGGCATTTTGAAAAAAGCGGCGAGTGCATTTCCGTTGAGACTGACGATGATTATTACATCGGCAAGGTGACGCAGGTCTCGGGAAAGCACATTTTATTTGAATGGTTTGACGCCCGTGGCGAATGGTACGAGCCTGTGCGGATAAAAATTTCGGATATCAGGCTGATAACATATAAGTCAAGATATGTTCAGGTATTTTCAGAACACATTGAAAAAAGGTGATAATATGCAAGCGACCAACTGCGAAAGCTGTGTCAATTATGTTTATGACGAGGATTACGAGTGCTACACCTGCCTTGTAAATCTGGACGAGGACGAAATGTACCGCTTTGTCAACGGCACAAATTATGCCTGTCCCTATTATCGTCTGGACGATGAATACGGCGTTGTAAAGCATCAGATGTGATATGGAGTGATGTGCCATCAGATACGGTAAAATATGCAGGGGAAAATTTATCTCCCGCCCCAACCGCTTTATTGCAAGGGTCGATATTGACGGAGAGGTTCAGACCGTTCATGTGAAGAACACGGGGCGGTGCAAGGAGCTGCTTACGAACGGTGCAGAGGTAATTCTTGAATGCTCCGACAATCCTGCACGCAAGACAAAGTATGACCTTATAGCCGTTTATAAGAACGGTATGCTCATAAATATGGACAGCCAAAGCCCCAACAAGGCGGTGGGCGAATTTATCCCACGGCTTTTTGAAAATGTGACCCTTATCCGCCCCGAGACAGTTTTCGGCAGCTCTCGGATTGACTTTTACGTTGAGGCGGAGGGACGGAAAATTTTCATGGAAGTCAAGGGCTGCACGCTGGAAAATGAGGGAGTATGCAAATTTCCCGATGCTCCTACGGAGCGTGGAGTGAAGCATCTGCATGAGCTGATAAAGGCGTGCGAAAGCGGGTATGAGGCGTATATTTTCTTTGTTATCCAGATGGAAAAGGCAGAATATTTCACGCCCAACAGAGAAACTCACCCCGAATTTGCGGACGCACTGAAAACGGCTTCGGAAAAGGGCGTTAAGATACTTGCCTACACCTGCAAGGTCTCACCCGAGGAAATGGTCATTGATAAGCCCTGCAAAGTAATACTATAACAGGAGTTTTTATGGAAAATCTTACAAATATAAGCGTTATAAAGGATATTTTCGAGCGCCACGGCTTTACTTTTTCTAAAGCGCTGGGTCAGAACTTTATCGTCAATCCCTCCGTGTGCCCCAAAATTGCCGAGATGGGCAACGCAAAGGCAGGCTTCGGAGTTATCGAGATAGGCACGGGCGTTGGCGTTCTCACTCACGAACTGGCTAAGCGTGCGGACAAGGTGGTCGCCGTTGAGATAGACAGCCGACTTATCCCCATACTGGACGAAACTCTGTCGGAGCATAACAACGTGAAGATCATCAATGCGGACGTTATGCAGACTGACCTGAAAAAAGTGATAGAAGAAAATTTCAGTGGTCTTGACGTGGCTGTGTGCGCAAATCTCCCCTATTACATCACCTCGCCTATTATAATGTATCTGCTGGAAAGCCGACTGCCTATAAAATCTATCACCGTAATGGTGCAGAAGGAAGCAGGCACAAGGCTTTGCGCAAAAATGGGCAGCAGAGAATGCGGCGCTGTAACGGCGGCGGTAAACTATTACGCCAAGCCCTCGCTGCTGTTCAACGTTTCCAGGGGCAGCTTTATGCCTGCGCCAAACGTTGATTCCTGCGTTATAAGGCTTGATATACTGGACACTCCCCCTGTGGAGGTATCTGACGAGAAATATTTCTTTAAGGTAGTCCGTGGAAGCTTCTCCCAGAGGAGAAAGAACCTTGCAAACTCCCTTTCCTCGGCAATGGGAATGGAAAAGGCGACGGTCATAAACGCCATAAGGGAAGCGGGACTGAGTGAAAATATCCGCCCCGAACAGCTGTCGCTTCAGCAGTTTGCGGACGTATCCAACAGGCTTATGGAGATAGAAAGGGTGTAATTATGCTGCAAATGACAAAGGGCTGCTACGTGCCTCTTGCAGATAAGCTCTGCGAGCAGTACAGCGAAAAGGACGGCTGCTTTACCGCAAACATAAACGGGGACAAAATAGAAAAGCTGATGCGTGAATACATCTCCATGCAGAAGGACAAGGTGTTCTTTATACTGGAGATCCCCGCAAGTGAAGCCGATGAAAAAAGGCTCCGCCAAAATTCCTCCGACCCTATGCACAAGGACGTTTATTACATGGATTTTCTTACAGCAAAGGAAGCAAATGAGCTGCTGGACTGCTACGGCGACCTGCTTATAAACGACGGTCTGAGCTGCTGCGGCTTCGGCTGCCATGACGATAAGTCGGAGATAATGAAAAATAAGTATAACGAGATCACCGTGTGGACAACAGAACCGCAGAAATATCACAAGCTGATGAAAAAATATGCACCTCAGGTCGAAAGCTGCAAAACTGCGTGGGAAACATTTTCCGACACCACCGCAGGCGAGTGCATAAGCATAGAGCTGGACGGAATAAGCGTATATGACCTGCCTGAAAGGCTCAAGAGCATGGGGCTGTATCTGGCAGAACAGGAGGAAGAATAAAAATGAATATGAAAAGAACATTAGCTGCCATCACTGCGGCTGTTATGCTGTTTTCCTTTTCGCCTGCTGTTTACGGTGAAGAGCTTATAAGCTTCTCTGTTGAGAAAGAGACCGCTCCTGTGGCAAATCCCCACAAGGGCTGGGTGCAGTATGTGTATTCCGACTGGGACATCACAAGCCCTGAGATAGGCATAAAAAGAAATCCCACATGGAAATTTACAAACGTTGTTTATACCCGATTCCCGTGGAGCGATATCGAGACATCAAAGGGTGTGTATGACTGGTCAAAGGTGGAAAAAATGGCTGAATTTTGCGCCGAAAACGGCAAGACCTTTGCTTTTGGCATTATCCCCTGCGACTCGGGCGCTGACTGCAAAGACGGATATGTGCCACAATATGTTTATGACGAGGGCTGCAAATATGTCATTGCAAAGACATCAAGCTTCTACAGTGAGGAAGGCGTTCAGCGTGTGCCTGTGTGGTCGGACAAAATATACATCTCGGCAGTGGAGCGTCTGGCGCAGGCGGTGGCTGAGAAATATGACGGCGATCATCGCATTGAGTTCATCGACATACGCAGCCTTGGCAACTGGGGCGAATGGCACACCTATGGGCTTGAGGGAAGCGAGATGCCCTCGGTCGATGTGCAGGAGCAGTACATCAAAATATGGGCAGACGCATTTGACCACACTTTGCTTGCGCTGAATGTCAACGATGAACGTTACAGCGAGACCGCAAAATACGCCGTTTCGCTGGGTATGACACTGAGACGTGACGGACTTGTTGGCATAGAGGGCTGCGAAAAATATCTTGCTCCGGCATATGAAGCAAAGCTTCCCACCATAGGCGAGACCAGCAACGGCTACACATATATGCGTGACAACGGCAAATGGACTGACAGCAAGCTCACAAAGGCGGTAAAGGGCGGTCATCTTACATACATGGCTCTTGCGGGCGGAGTATATGACGGATACGAAATGTACAAGGAAAGGACAACCGCTGTAACCACGCTCCAGAACGAACTGGGCTACAATTTTGTTGTAAAAAGCGCTTCTGTGGCATATGATAACGGTAAGGCTGTTATCACGCTAAAAATAAAAAACGAGGGGCTTGATACCCAGCATTTCGATATGCGGCTGAAAATTGCGGCCACGGATAAAAAGGGCAGGAATGCACGTAAGATATGCGGCAAAAGCTTTTTGATCAAAAGCGGCAGCTTTGAGGCAGGCAAAACAAAGGTCTATACCTTTACAACAGATGCAGACAAAATACCCGAGGGAGCTTATCTGGCGGCGGGACTTTCCGATGAAAGCGGCTGTACTGTGCGCTTCGGCAACAAGCACACCGTTTCAAACGGCTACCTTATTCTTGGAAAAGCCAGATGAAATCGAAGAGTTATCACAAAGACAATAAATGAACAGCATAAAAATATTTTAAAATTTATTGTCATAACAAATCAATAAATTTACAGAACATTAGGCGACAAAGCAAAAATGTGTCAAAAAATTGGGTTATAATTACTATGGAAAGTAGTCAGCGGATATCGCTGCTTAATATAAAAGTTCAGCCGAAAAAGCCGAACTGAAAGGAGCTTTTCGGAATGTATAACCCACCGAAAATGATCGTTGATCTGAATGCGCAGATCCTGCCCGATATGGGCTGCGGCCCCGAAAGCTGCTCTGAAGCGGCTCAGATACTTGTAAAACTCGGCGAGCAGGGCGTAACTCACGTTGTCGCCGCACCTCGCTTTAACAGATATGATGAATCTGTCCCCCACTTTATTACAAGGCGTGGGGAAGCTATGGCAAAGTTCAGCGCTTATCTTTCTCAGAACAGAATGAGCCACGTTCCCCAGCTTGTAATGGGGGCGCTGGTAAGCTTTACCGACAATATGGCCGATGAGCCTGAGTTGGAGAGCCTTTGCATAAGCGACACAAATTATATGCTGGTGGAGCTGCCCTCCGTTCCCGCTACGGAGGAGCTTATCGGCAGCTTCAAAAAGCTTGCATGCGGCGGAAGAGTTCGTCCGCTGCTTGCACACATTGAAAAATATGCGGCTTATGCCGATGAAGAAGCCCTGGCGGAGCTTTTCTCCTCCGCTTCGGGGCAGATAAACTGCGACTCCGTTTTCAGCACCGCAGGCATAAGGTATGCGGCCCGCCTTATCAAGGGCGGAAGCATATGCGGTCTTGGCAGCGGAAGATGCAGTCTTGATGATCCTCCGAGATACTCGGAAGCACGCAAAAAGCTTTCACGAAAGCTGGGTGCGGCGCTTTTCAACGAATCTGTAAGCAGATCTGAGGCAGTGCTCAGCAACGGGGACATCATAAAACCTTGATAATCCGTCAGAAAGGAAATATGTCATGGAAAAATTTGCACGGGTCTCGTCTGTCAACAGAGAGGCTAAATGTCCCGAAAAGATAATCGAGCTGGCTGAGGACAATTACAGCGCATATATAAACGAGGCGGCTGAGATGATACTCTCATCGGGAAAGCCCGTTGTTCTGCTCTCCGGCCCCTCAGGCTCGGGCAAGACCACAGCGGCACTGCGCATAGAAGCCCGTCTCAGGGAGCTTGGCAGGACTGCCCACACCCTTTCCATGGATAACTATTTTCTGCCCATATCCGATGAAAACAGGCATGAGCTTCCCCGTGACGAGGAGGGGAACATTGACCTTGAATCGCCGATGAGGCTGGATATCCCGCTTTTTACGGAGCATCTGAAAAAAATAGCCGCCTGCGAGGAATTTGAAATGCCCCGCTTTAATTTTGCGGCTCAGTCAAGAAGAGAGCCTGTTCCGTTTTTGAGAAAGCATGGGGAGATAATCATAATCGAGGGCATTCACGCCCTTAATCCCGATGTTACGGGCAATGACGAGGGCTTTGCGCTGCATATGTATATATCTGTCCGCACCTATCTTAAAGCGGCTGACGGCAGCCTTATGCACCCTGCGCAGATCCGTCTTATGAGGCGGCTCTGCCGTGACAGTCTTTTCAGAAAGCGAAGCTATGCGGATATATTCCGTATGTTCGGCAGCGTTTCCCGTGGTGAAAAGCTGTACATCACGCCCTACAAAAAGCGTTCGGATTATGACATTGACACATTTATGGCATATGAAGCCTCGGTCTATAAAAATTTTCTGTATGACAATATTCTTGCTCAGGCGCATGGCGAGCTGGCTGATTTCCCCTGCTGCGCTCAGATCTTACAGTTTCTGGGTGAGCTGAACGCCATTGACCCCAAATATGTGCCGTCTGCTTCGATGATACGTGAGTTTATCGGGGGAAGTGAGCTGAAATACTGATTGCTTGCCTTGTGCAATTTCACAATATTTTTGTTAGAATTTTCAGCAAAATAAACAGTTGATTTATTTGCTGATATGTTATATACTAAGAGTGTAACAAGTTACACGTTAATATGCTCTTAGCAGTAAGTCTCCCACAATAAGGGAAGCACCGAACCTAAGAGCTTTTTTATTACATAAATATGGAGATGTCAAAATGAAAGTCGCAATAATGATAGACGGAGGATTTTATCGTCAGCGTGCATATAAGCTGTTTGGCGAGGTAAGCGGAAAGCAGCGTGCGGACGAACTGGAAAAATACTGCCGCAAGCATTTGAATGACAAACGGGAAAATCGTGAATTATATAGAATATTTTATTATGACTGTCCGCCTATCAGCAAGAAATTATATCACCCGCTGCTGAAAAAACAGGTGGATTTCAGCAAAACACCTTTATATGGCTGGATGAACGAATTTTTAAGCGAATTGAAGCATAAACGCAAATTCTGCCTGCGTCTGGGTACGCTTGCCGAGGAGCAGGCTCAATACAATCTTCGCCCCGAAATAACCAAAAAGCTTTTAAGCGGAAGCAAACAGCTTAGCGAACTCACCGAAAACGATTTTGCATTATCGCTGTCCCAAAAGGGTGTGGATATGAAGATAGGCATTGACATCGCTTCTCTTGCTTATAAAAAACAGGTTGACCAAATAATTCTTATATCAGGCGACAGTGATTTTGTGCCCGCAGCTAAGCTGGCAAGACGGGAAGGCATAGATTTTATTCTTGACCCTATGCGTGCATCAATAAAAGATGATTTATTTGAACATATTGACGGCATGAGAACAAAATCCCCCAATCCTGCACAATCTGTGAAAAATGACAGTGAACCGCAAATATGATACATACCATTTGACTTTTGCAAAAAAAAGGCATATAATATATAAGTACAAACAAGACTAAAACGGTCTCGATTTATATGTATGGGAAAGGATGTTTCAAATGAGCGAATGTACGCATAACTGCTCCTCCTGCGGCTCGGAATGTGCCGAGAGAAAATCTCCCCAGAGCTTTATCGAAAAGCTGGGCGAGGGCAGCAGCGTTAAAAAGGTAATAGGCATCGTAAGCGGAAAGGGCGGCGTTGGAAAGTCGCTGGTAACAGGTCTTATGGCTTCCGCTTTTGCAAAGAAGGGTCTGCACACCGCCGTGCTGGACGCTGATATCACAGGCCCCTCTATCCCCAAGATGTTCGGCATTACCGAGAGGGCTACAGGTACCGACAAGGGACTTATCCCTGTACGCAGCAAGGGCGGCGTTGATGTAATGAGCATCAACCTGCTGCTGGAAAACCCCTCCGATCCTGTTATCTGGAGAGGCCCTGTTATTGCAGGTGTTGTAAAGCAGTTCTGGAACGAGGTAATCTGGAACGATGTTGACTATATGTTCGTTGATATGCCTCCGGGAACAGGTGATGTTCCTCTGACAGTTTTCCAGTCCATTCCTGTTGACGGCGTTATCATAGTAACATCTCCTCAGGATCTGGTAAAGATGATCGTGGGCAAGGCTGTGGGCATGGCACACCTCATGAACATTCCCATTCTGGGCATTGTAGAGAACATGAGCTATGTTGAATGTCCCGACTGCGGAAAGAAGATCAATCTGTACGGCGAGAGCCACACTGCGGAAGCTGCTGCGGAATATGGTCTGAAGGTGCTGGGCAGTCTGCCTGTTGACCCTGCCATAGCGCAGAGCTGCGACAGCGGAAATATTGAGGCAGTTGAAGACAAGTGGCTTTCCGAGGCTGTAAAGGCTGTTGAGGAAGCACCTGCAAAGCCTAAGGCATAAAAAATTATCCGTCTCTCTATGAGGGGCGGATTTTTCATTTTTCCGCTTCACCCCAAAACAAAAGGAGCTGCTGCAACCTGTGCAACAGCTCCTTATACTAATCACCAATAAAACTATAGACAAAAAATCATCGCATAATCCATATATGCAAGATTATGCTCGATTTTTGTATAGTTTTTAATTGGTGCTTAGTATTAATATTTTTATTAAAAGATCAATATGCCTTGCCCCAGTAAACCATGCACTTTGCAGGTTTGCCGCAGCATACGCACTTGTCGGAAAGATTCTCCTGCTCAAAGGGGATACATCTGGAACCTACACCTGTAACTTCCTTTACCTTATCCTCACAAGCCTCGTCGCCGCACCACATAGCCTTGATAAAGCCGTCGCCGTTCTTTTCAAGCGCTTCGGTTATCTCGTCCATGGTCACGCAGGAATAGGTGCGTCTCTCACGGTTCTCGAGTGCTGCCTTGTAAAGTCCGTCATGTACCTCGGTAAGCTTGGTCTTAACGGTATCTGCGATGCCGTCCAGAGATACAAAGCTCTTCTCACGGTTGTGACGTGTTACTATTACGCACTGGTTCTGCTCGATATCCTTGGGGCCTATCTCAATTCTGAGAGGAACACCCTTCATCTCGTACTGAGCAAACTTCCAGCCGGGAGAGTTGTCGCTGTCATCGACCTTTACTCTGATGCCTGCTGCCTTGAGGATATCTGCCACCTCGTTAGCCTTGTCGAGAACGCCCTCCTTGAACTGCTGGATAGGAACGATAACTGCCTGAATGGGTGCTACTGCGGGAGGAAGAACAAGTCCGTCGTTGTCGCCGTGGGTCATGATAACTGCGCCGATAAGACGGGTGGTCACGCCCCAAGAAGTCTGGTGAGGATATACCTTCTTATTGTCCTTGTCGGTGAACATGATATCGAATGCCTTTGCAAAACCGTCGCCGAAATAGTGGGAGGTTCCTGCCTGGAGAGCCTTGCCGTCGTGCATAAGAGCCTCTATTGCGTAGGTTGCAACAGCGCCTGCAAACTTATCGCTCTCGGTCTTTCTGCCCTTTACAACGGGCATTGCAAGGTACTCCTCGCAGAACTGAGCATATACGTTCAGCATACGCTCGGTCTCTTCGATAGCCTCCTCGGGAGTTGCGTGGATAGTGTGACCCTCCTGCCAGAGGAACTCTCTTGAACGAAGGAAAGGACGTGTGGTCTTTTCCCATCTTACAACGCTTACCCACTGGTTGTACAGCTTGGGCAGGTCACGGTAGGAATGAACGATGTTTGCATAATGCTCGCAGAAAAGTGTCTCGGAAGTGGGGCGGACGCAAAGTCTGTCCTCCAGCTTCTCGTTGCCGCCCATTGTTACCCATGCAACCTCGGGAGCAAAGCCCTCAACGTGGTCTTTCTCCTTCTGGAGCAGGCTCTCGGGAATGAACATAGGCATGCAAACATTTTCATGACCTGTTGCCTTGAACATACCGTCAAGGATATGCTGGATATTTTCCCAGATAGCATATGCGTAGGGGCGGATCACCATGCAGCCCTTTACGCTTGTGTATTCTACCAGCTCAGCCTTTTTGCATATATCGGTGTACCACTTTGCGAAATCCTCGTCCATTGAGGTTATCGCATCGACCATTTTCTTGTTATCCTTTGCCATTTGGATTCTCCTTTTCATCATCTTTATAATCGTCGAGGTTCATTTCGCCCTCGTAAATGTCATAGACTTTATAATTATCCTCCACCCTTGCGGGACTCGGCTCGGCCTTGTCATCGGGGATATTTTTCTTTTTCTTGCCTGAGATGCTGTCCCACGCCTTATCAACGGCTGCAGCCATCTTGGGGAGAAATGTGGTGAGCAGATATATGAGCACCATGGCGATAATGCCGGTTATAAGCGCAGCCCCCAGCGGCATAGCTGAACCCGAAGCTGTCGTATCAGCAGCCGTAGTCTCGACAACTGTGGTCTCTGCCGCAGTATCATCTGCAAGAGCTTCCGAAACGATAGCTTCAGCGGTGCTTGTCTCCATCAAAGCCGACCTCCCTTCATGAGTAAACATATTTTAAATTATAGCACATATTTTTCCTTAATTCAATAGTTATTTTATAAATTTGCCGACAAGGAGACAAAGAAAAGCTGCCATGTGACCCATGACAGCTTTCGGATTTGATCATTTATCAGACATCAATGCCTCTGGTCATAACTTCCATGCACATTCTGCCGTTGTGATAAGGGCACTTCCACTCGTTTACCATGGTGAATTTGAGCATGGGCTTGCCGTTGTAATCAACTTCTGCCCACCATTCGCTGCCCTTGCGCTTGTCTATCTGGACATCTCTTATCCATTCCCATACCTTGCCCGCAGCTTCAAGGAACTTCTTGTCGCCGCCGTGCTGATATGCGTTGATGAAGCCCACAACAGTCTCTGCCTGAACCCACCATACACGCTTCTTGTCGATCTCGGTCTTGTCTCTCTCGTTGTTGAGGGAGCCGTTCTCGTATGCGATATTGTAAATGTTGTTGGAAATTCTAAGGTTAATGTTCTTCCACTTCTCAATGTAGTCCTTGTCGCCCATTACGTCACAGGCACGGTCAAGGAGCCATGTTGCTTCGATATCATGGCCGTAGGAATGGATATCGCCGATAACGTTCAGCTCACGGTCAAAGAATACCAGCAGCTTGTTGTTCTCGCTGTCAAATATCTTGTTCTCGGTGATATCGAGGAGAAATTTAAGTCTTGCCTTTACTCTCTCGTCTCCGCTTGCCTGGAGCAGAACGGTGTAGCCCTCGATAAGGTGGAGAACGGTGTTCATGGTCTTGTCTGCCATAAGCCCGTTTTCACTGAGAGCGTCGTTTTCGATAAGCTTCCAGTTCTTGTCGAAAGCTTCCATATAAGCCACATCGTCGGTACACTTTTCCTCAACTGTGTCAAAAAGCTCAAAAGCAAGGTCGAGAGCTTCCTTATCCTTGCAGGCAAGGTAGTATGTGGAAAGGGCATAGATAGCAAAAGCCTGATTGTAGGTATGCTTCATGCTGTCCATAACTGTGCCGTCGTAGTTCATCATCCAGTAAACGCCGCCGTTCTCACGGTCAACGCAGTGGTTTTTCAGGAACTCGTATGCGTGCTTTGCGTTGTCAAGGTTCTTTTCGCCGCCGATGGTGCGGTAAACGGAAGAATAGAACCAAAGTATTCTGGAATTGAGTATAACGCCCTTGCCGCCCTTTTTGTCAAGGTTAAGGTCGTTGTCCATCTGACCGTAAAAGCCGCCGAACTCGTCGTCTCTGAGAGCGTCCCAGAAAGGGATTATATGGTTTTCAAGCTCATTTTTTACTTCGTTTATAAGCATTGCTTTTCCTCTTTTCAAAACATTTTACTTTTTCAATGGATCGAGATATATTCCGCCGCATTCAGCCCCTTTTAGGAGCCGCCTGCTTATACTGAAACGGCTTTCTGTAACCATGCAGTTCTGTATTTTTATGCTGTAATAATTTTTGCTGCAGTCTGCAGCAATATTTGCCATAAATGCCGAAATGTCTTCGGCAGAACCGTCAAAGCATATCTCAGGCTCATTCTCACAGGCTTTCAGCACTCCGCTGTAAACTCTGTCGGGTATCACATTCCTGCATTCGGATAAATATATCTTTGCCGCTTCAAAAACAGCCTTTGCATTTTGCCTGTATTCATCTTTGGTATAAAACCTGTGAATGAAAACTGAAACTGCAAGCATAAGCAACAATGGTGAGAATATCATCACTGCATATACAATAACTTTCACTATCCCGTTCGCTGCATCACTAAGAACCATCCTTGCAGGCAGCGATGAGATATAGCCTCCTGATGGCTTGGTCTTATAGTCAGTGTTATATATGGGATATCCACCCGTAACGGCACCGCCTGTGTAAAAAGCCGCACATTCTTTTTCGGAAGCGAGGCTTTCGTATTGCTTTGCCAGGCTTTCCGTGTAATACAGAAGCTTTTCATCTATGCACCAGAAGCCCTGGACGGGTTTACCTTTTTTTACGACAACGGAGAAATAACCGTAGCGTTTTTCACCGCCGCCGCCCATAAGATGACGCATTGTTTTCAGGATATCTTCCTCAGAGCCGTCATAAAAAGCCTCATAATTCCTGTAATAGTCTTCAAACCCATCGGAATATGAAAGGCTGCCGCTGTAGATACCGTCTCCTATGGCATTGCTCTCCGCTTCGCATTTTGCCTCATATGTGCAAAAGTTCGTAAAAACAAGCTTTGCGTTTGAGTTTGTAACCGAAAGCATACCGCCGACGGAGCCTGTATCATCAACAAGCTCATAGGCAAAAGAGGTATAATATGAAAGGAGCAGGGAAAGGACAATACCAATAATGAAAAAAATTATAAAATGGCCGTTTCTTCTTGGGATTATCCTTGTCATACCCTTGCTCCATCTGTTTTACTTTAAGTCTCTGCCGCAGCAGTTCTTGTACTTCTTGCCGCTTCCGCAGGGGCAGGGATCGTTTCTGCCGACCTTCTTTACACGGCGTGGTTCGCTCTGATAGCTGCCGTCGCCCTGGGTCTCCATAGGCTGAGCAACTCTTTCTCTCTGAGGCTCCTCGTTGTTCTTTATCTGGATAGTAAAGAGCAGTCTTACGGTATCCTCACGGATAGACTCGATCATTGCGTCGAACATCTCAAAGCCCTCGTAACGGTACTCGACAACGGGGTTCTTCTGAGCAAATGCACGCAGACCGATACCTCTTCTGAGCTCTTCCATATCGTCGATATGAGCCATCCACTTAAGGTCAACCACCTTGAGGAGGATAACTCTCTCAAGCTCTCTGAGCATATCGCTGCCCATTTCCTTTTCACGCTTGTCATAGTATGCAAGCGCTCTGTCGGTAAGGAGCTGGATAATATCGTCCTTGGTTATCTTGCCAAGCTCTTCGGGAGTGTATTTGAAATCATCGGGAGTGGTGAGCAGGCCTGCAAAATGAGCCTTCAGACCGGAAAGGTTCCACTCATCGTGAACGGAGCCGTCGATGATGTAAAGATCTACGCCGTCAACGACCCAATCCTTAATCATCTTAAGGATATACTCGTGGATATCCTCGCCGTTGAGAACCTTTGCTCTCTGCTCGTAGATGATAGCTCTCTGTGTGGACATAACGTCGTCGTAGTTGAGGACGTTCTTTCTGATAGCAAAGTTTCTGCCCTCCACCTTCTTCTGGGAGGATTCGATGACCTTGGAGAGCATCTTGGACTCGATAGGCATATCCTCGTCCACGTTCATGTTGTTCATCATCATCTGGAGACGGTCGCCGCCGAACAGTCTCATAAGGTCGTCCTCCAGTGAGAGGAAGAAGCGGCTCTCGCCCTCGTCTCCCTGACGGCCTGCACGGCCTCTCAGCTGGTTGTCGATACGTCTGGACTCGTGGCGCTCGGTGCCGAGGATAAACAGACCGCCTGCTTTTCTTACCTCGTCAGCCTTGCCCTTGATCTCGTCGGCGTGCTTTGCGTAAAGCTTCTTGTATTCCTCACGGGCGCTGAGGATAGCCTCGTCATCGGTATCAGCGTAGCTGATAGCTTCGCTGATGATCTCGTCCTCGTAGCCCATGCGCTTCATATCAGCCTTTGCAAGGAACTCGGCGTTACCGCCAAGCAGGATATCGGTACCACGGCCTGCCATGTTGGTCGCAATGGTAACTGCGCCCAGCTGACCTGCCTGTGCAACGATCTCCGCTTCCTTTGCGTGCTGCTTTGCGTTGAGGACATTGTGCTTGATGCCCTCCTTGGAAAGCATCTTGGAAAGTATCTCGGACTTTTCGATGGAGATAGTACCAACCAGAACGGGCTGACCCTTGGCGTGGCACTCCTTTATCTGCTCAATAGCTGCTCTGAACTTTGCAGCCTCGGTCTTATAAACAACATCGGGGTGGTCGATACGCTGAACGGGACGGTTTGTGGGGATCTCGATAACGTCCAGCTTGTAGATCTCCCTGAACTCGTCCTCCTCGGTCATAGCTGTACCTGTCATACCGGACAGCTTGTGATAGAGACGGAAGAAGTTCTGGAATGTGATGGAAGCAAGGGTCTTGGACTCGTGATTTACCTTTACGCCTTCCTTTGCCTCGATAGCCTGGTGGAGACCGTCATTATAGCGGCGGCCCATCATAAGACGGCCTGTGAACTCGTCAACGATAACGATCTCGCCCTCGTTTACAACGTAGTCGATATCCTTCTTCATAACGCCGTTTGCCTTGATAGCCTGGTTGATATGGTGAAGAAGTGTGGAGTTCTCAGCGTCGTACAGGTTCACGATATTGAAGTATTTCTCAGCCTTCTTAACGCCCTGACGGGTGATAGTGGCTGTCTTTGCCTTTTCGTCGATGATGTAGTCGCAGTCCTCTGCGATCTCTTCCTGATCGGTCTTTGTGTCCATTTCGGCAACAACAAAGGGCTTCAGGGTCTTGGCAAACTTGTCTGCCATGGTGTACATCTCGGTGGACTTGTCGCCTCTGCCCGAAATGATAAGAGGAGTTCTCGCTTCATCAATAAGGATAGAATCGACCTCATCGACGATAGCAAAGTTGAATTCTCTCTGAACCTTTTCGTTCTTGTAGATCACCATGTTGTCACGGAGGTAGTCGAAACCAAACTCATTGTTGGTTCCGTAAGTAATATCGCAGTTGTAAGCCTCACGGCGCTGGTCATTGTTCATGTCGTGGAGGATACAGCCGATAGTAAGACCTAAGTATCTGTAAACCTTGCCCATTTCCTCGGACTGGGACTTTGCAAGGTAGTCGTTAACGGTAACGACGTGAACGCCGTTGCCTGTAAGGGCGTTGAGGTAAGATGCACAGCAGGCAACGAGGGTTTTACCTTCACCTGTTCTCATCTCGGCGATTCTGCCCTGATGAAGAACGATGGCACCGATTATCTGCACGGGGAAGGGCTTTTTGCCCAGAACTCTCCATGCGCCCTCTCTTACGGTCGCAAGAGCCTCGGGGAGGATATCGTCAAGAGTTTCGCCGTCTTCAAGTCTTTTCTTGAACTCAGGTGTCTTGGCTTTCAGCTCAGCCTCGGTGAGCTTGCCGTATTCTTCGTCCAGATCAAGCACCTTCTGCTTGATAGGGTCGATCTTTTTCAGCTCTCTTTTACTATAGTTTCCGAAAAGTCCGTCTAAAATTCCCATTCGTTTTATTCCACCTTAAAAATTTATTTTTACACGGATGTTCCCCTGCCGATGCAGGGACAGACAGGGCCGTACAATTTGCACTTATAATACATTATACCGCAAAACAAATCCCCTGTCAACAACTATTTTGAAACCTTAACGTTGTGGGGGAAATCATTACAAAAGACGCAAATATGGCTATAGAAACCGGTACAAATAGATGAACGGGGTTCAGTACACGGCAGAAAGTCAAATGCAGGGAGGTAAAAAAGCGGGGGATAGGGGTTCAAGGAAGCTATCTTATCCCATTCTGCCCGATCCTGCGGCAGATGCTGCCGCACATAACAGATTATATCTCACAATATCCCTATACTCAGGCTTTGCCATATAATAAACATACTGCTCCGCCAGATCGGGGAAGCTGTTTCCCCTGCCCTCCAGTTTGAAATTATTATATCCCATTGGCACATATTTGGTATATATCGCCTGGGGTGACACATGAAGCGGCGAATTTCTGCGGGTAAATGCGTTGTTTTTCATATGCGGACACTGCCACTCCTCTACCTTTGCAGTTCCCGCCTGTATCTTCGCCAGCTCCGCAGGATCGCAGTGCTCCAGCTGATATTTGCCTATATAGCGGTAATGCTCACCTCTTCTCTGACAGTTGGGTGTGCAGACTGCGTTCACAAGTATCTCGCACTTATCCTTATGTGGTATTTTCGCAAGCGTATCAAAGTCATTGTTATAGTTATAGTCCAGCACCACAAGGCTGTAGTCTTTTTCAAGCTCGCTTTCCAATGTTGGCAGGTCTCTTATCTGCTTGCAGGTGGAGGAGATCATCTTCATATTTGGGTGACGCTTCCTGATATGCTCCTCCAGCAGGGGCGAAAAGACTATTGCCTCGTTCATGCCGTTGTCGGCGATATCCAGCACACGGTTGCAAACAGGGTCATTCAGATGCTCACGGGTAAGGAGAGGGTTTGTAAGCGTCAGACGGCAGGGCACTCCAAGAGAATTGAATCTGCCGAGATACTGGGGGACAAGCTTATCCACGGTTTGCATATCCATATATCCCGCCATGATGCGTCCGCCGTTCCATATCATGGGGAAACAGTCGAAAACGCTCGCTATCTCCACGCCGTCGTAAAACATCCGGGGCATACGCTTTATCATTGAAATAAGGGTCATATTCATGCTGCCGTTGAATCTGTCAACAAAATTGGGCAGGTGAAATCTTACGCTCATATGCACACTTCCTTAAAGGTATTTACCCTATTATAGCACACGGCGGCGGGAGTTTCAACAGTTCATGCCATTTACGCAATGAAAATACCGTGTTTTTTGATTTTTTATCCCTTGACACAGCGGCGAATTTATTATATAATATATACTCAGGAAATTATATCTGTATATATATGTACGATTGAAAGGATGGTCATATAAATGGCAGTCAAGAAGATTAGAATGTCCGCCGAAGGTCTCAAGGATCTGGAAAAACAGCTTGAATATTTAAAGAATGTACGCCGTGCAGAGGTCGCTCAGAAGCTGAAGGAAGCACGTTCCTTCGGAGACCTTTCCGAGAACGCTGAGTACGATGAAGCAAAGAACGAGCAGGCTATTCTGGAAGCTGAGATCGTTGACGTTGAAATGAAGATCAACAACGCTGAGGTCGTAAGTGATTCCGACCTTTCCACCGATGAGATCGGCGTTGGTTCTTATGTTAAGCTCAAGGATCTGGAGCTGGACGAGGTAATGGAGCTTCAGATAGTTGGTTCCACCGAGGCTGACCCCGAGAACAACAAGATCTCCGAGGACGCTCCTATCGGCATTGCGGCTCTCAAGAAAAAGGTGGGCGATATCCTGGAGGTAGAGGCTCCCATCGGCGTTATCAGAATGGAAGTTCTGGAGATCAGCAAGTAATATTATTGCAAAGGAATGTGAATAATGGCAGAGGAACAGCTCAAGGAAAACACTTCTCCCGAGGAGCCTGAACAGACCGAGGAAGAAGTACACGAATTAAAGAGAATAAGAATGGAAAAGCTTGAAAAGCTCAAGGCTGAGGGCAAAAATCCCTTTGAGATAACAAGCTTTGACTACAATATAAAGAATGCGGAGATAAGAAAGCAGTATTCCGAGCTTGAAGCAAAGCTTACCGCTCAGTACGGCAACGATGCCGAGGCTCTCAAGGCTGCTCTTGACGAGAACCGCATCAATGTTAAGATCGCAGGTCGTATCATGACCTGGAGAAACATGGGCAAGGCTAACTTCATCGACGTTCGTGACAGCACCGACCGTATGCAGGTATATGTTCGTATGAACGATATCGGTGAGGAGCAGTTCAAGGAGTTCAAGACATGGGATATGGGCGATATCGTTGGTGTTGAGGGCTTTGTTTTCAAGACCAGAACAGGCGAGATAACCGTTCACGCTCAGAAGATAACACTGCTCTCCAAGTCCCTGCTGCCCCTGCCCGAAAAGTGGCACGGTCTCAAGGATCAGGACACCCGTTACCGTCAGAGATACGTTGACCTTATCGTTAATCCCGAGGTTGCCGAGACCTTCAGAAAGCGTTCAAAGATTATCGCTGCTATCAGAAGATATCTTGACGCACAGGGCTTTATCGAAGTAGAAACTCCCATGCTGGTTGCAAACGCAGGCGGAGCTTCCGCAAGACCTTTCGAGACACACTACAATGCTCTTGATGAAGATGTTCGTCTGAGAATATCTCTGGAGCTGTACCTCAAGCGTCTTATCGTAGGCGGTCTTGACAGGGTTTACGAGATAGGCAGAGTTTTCAGAAACGAGGGTGTTGACACTAAGCACAATCCCGAGTTCACTCTTATGGAGCTTTATCAGGCATACACCGATTACCACGGCATGATGGACCTTGCCGAGAACCTTTACCGTCACTGCGCACTTGAAGTATGCGGCACCACAAAGATCACATACGGCGGCGTTGAGATCGACCTGGGCAAGCCCTTTGAAAGACTTACCATGGTCGAGGCTGTAAAGAAGTATTCCGGTGTTGATTTTGAGGCTATTAACACTATCGAAGAAGCCCGTGCGGCTGCTGACGCTCACCACATCGAATACGAGCAGAGGCACAAGAAGGGCGATATCCTTAACCTGTTCTTTGATGAATTTGTTGAGGAGCATCTTGTTCAGCCCACATTCATTATGGATCACCCCGTTGATATCTCTCCCCTTACAAAGAAGAAGCCCGACAAGCCCGAATACACCGAGCGTTTCGAGCTGTTCATCACAGGCAGAGAGATGGCAAACGCATATTCCGAGCTGAATGACCCTGTTGACCAGCGTCAGAGATTTGAGGCTCAGGAAGAGATGAAGCGTCTGGGCGACGAGGAAGCAAACAGCATTGATGAGGATTTCCTCCGTGCGCTGGAGATCGGTATGCCTCCAACAGGCGGTATCGGCTTCGGTATCGACAGACTTGTTATGCTTCTCACTGACAGCAGCGCTATAAGAGACGTTCTGCTGTTCCCCACCATGAAAACACTTGACAAGTAATGTCAGGAACATACTGAAATGCAAATGGGCAATCCTTTTATGGGGTTGCCTATTTTTAAAAACAATAATGCAAAGAAGCATATAAATATGACTGAATTGGAAAAGGCTCAAAACAGCTATTTATACGATGCAAACTATGATAATAAAATGCCGACTTTTGCGTTTAAAAAGTTACAGCAAGCAAAACTATTCTTTCAATATGACTTTATTTTGAAAAGATTACGTTAACAGATAGATAGGTCAATGTATCGACAGCTTAAAGGAGTGTTCGCTAATGAACATAGATAAAGAAACATTGATTTCCCAAATTACACCCCAATTAAAAACAATGGGGTATAAGAAAAGAAACAACACCTGGGCAAAACAAAGCGATCCCGAAATGAATATCTTTATCGTTATAAATATCCAAGGCTCTCAATATGATAAAAAAGATTATTATATAAACCTTGGTGTTTATATACAAGCCTTGGGACAGAAAAATATACCAACTTGTATATCCGACTGCCAGATGCAGGAAAGAATAACAGTCGAAATAAACTCCTCGGAACTGCTCTTGAAAATTATTGAAAAATGGGAAAATACATATGGTTTGTATAATCAGATCTATGATAAAGTTTTAGAAAACAAAATGCCCAAATTTACAGACAAAAAATTATATAGCTATTTTCTTGTTAATGGAAGAAAGCAATAATTAGCAGTTTATCAAACACATTCAAAAACAGAAGGAGAAATTCATATGAACACCGAACAGTTTTTTTCAAAAATAATGGACATCTGTGACTGGGACAGGGCAGGCAATGATGAGGAAGTTTTAAGCCCGTTGATCGAATACCTGTCATGTCAATCCGATGATGAAATATATTCTTTTGATGATATCATGGCAGAATTATTATATGGTCTCGACACAAAGAAAAACTTTAAAACAGCCTGCAAATACTATGACCATTCAGATGATACTTTTTTATATTCGAGATGTGTTGCGCTGATAAATGGCGCAGATTATTATAAAAAGGCTCAGCAGGGAAAAGCCAAAGACCTTTGGACATCGGAATTTGAAGCCATTTTATATGTACCCAAAGCAGCCTGGGCAAAAAAGCATGACTGCGATCAGAATGACTATCCCCATTTGACTGCACTTTGTTACGAAACGGGAAGCAACACCGAAAAGTGGAAATAAGATGTGCTTTTCGCAATATGTCTCAACGAGACGGCAAGTAATGTATAATACTAATCCTCAATCAACCTATAGACAAAGCCGACAGAACGATTAAAGATTAGTATAAAACCCCACCGCCCGTATCTCCGAACGGAAATACTGGCGGTGGGGTTTAGTTATTCGTCCGATATAAGCTTTGCGGTGACGTATATCTTCGGCGTTGCTACGCCCTCGTCGCCGTTGAGCCAAACCTTGTCATAGGAGGATATCAGGAAATCAACCGACATCTTGTGGTCGCCCTCCTGCATATCAAAGTCGATAAGGTCGATCTGTGCGGTAAGGTCTTCCTTGGATATGGCGGCTATCTGGTCGGAGTCGCCCACCACGAACAATGTCATACCCGACGCTACAGGCTCGAACTCGAACTGTGCGGGCTTGTTCACAAACTGGATATCCTTGCCCATAATGGCTATCGCCTTTTTGGAGATACCCTCGCTGGGGCAAGTGACTGTTACGGTGTCTATCTGGGTCAGGTTCTCATAGTCCTCGGGCAGGAAGTTTTCCGCCTTGAACTCGAACACGCTGCCCACATCGACCTCACGCATATTTATGGTGCCGATGTTAAGCTCGGGCAGATCTTTTATCTTGTCATTGGGAGCTGCAATGGTCAGCTCATCGACCGAGAACACCAGCTGACTGCGGAAGTAGTCGATATCGAAATTCTCGGGAGCGTTGATGATATTTACGTTCAGCGGCAATGTCTGGCGGACGTAAACGGGTATCTGAATGGCAAAGGAGGACTTATCAAAGGTAAGCTGCTGATTGTCATTGGAGATGACCGCATTGTTGTTGTAGAGCACCAGGTCGCTGGTGGTGAACTCGTAAGTGGAGCTAAGCTCCTGCTCGGGAGCCACCTTTGCGCATACCTTGGTAATGGAGCTTACCATATCAAGAGGGCCTGTGACGGTGACTGTGGAGGGAGTTACTATGGGGTCGCCGCTCATATAGCCCGAGGCTATCTTTACATTTTCCAGCTGGGGAGTTATCTCGAACTCCTTGGAAACTATCTTGTCGAAAGTGACGCTGATTGTGGAAGGCTCGATGCTCACCACGTCAAAGGTCTTGCCTGTGCTGCACTCGATGTTCATGGAAAGGTTATACTCCCTTGCCATCATAACGTTGGAAGCATCAAGCACGGCGGTGAGATCCTCGGTCTTAAGGTCGCCTATCTGACCTCTTTTGCCCGAAATGGTAACATTTACAGTCTTAGGGGTCATGGAAATAACATCAAGCTGATTTGCCTGAGCGTAGGTATCTTCAAGGGAAATGGTAACGGGAACGTTGTAAATGGAGCGCTCCATTGTGGGGTAAACGCTTATTGAAACAACAGCCCATATTATCACTGCGCAGAGGATAGAAAGGATCTTCTGGGAGCTGTCCTTTTCAAAAAGCTTTTTGAAAAAATCGGAAACTTTTCCGATGATCTTGTTAATATCAGGCATAAGCTCTTATCCTTTCTTGTTTTTATTGAAAAGTCCCAGCTTTTCGGACTTTGTGCCTTCCTTGCTCTGCTTGTCCTGAGATTTTTCCTTGGGGGTCTTTTCGGGAAGAAGCTTTGCACGGAGAGTCTTTTTAAGGGTGTCCTTGGAATATCCTCTGGTAAGCTCGCCGTTTTCCGCAACGGAAATGGCTCCTGTTTCCTCGGATACCACAATGATGATAGCGTCCGAGTTCTCGCTCATGCCTATGGCAGCTCTGTGACGGGAGCCGAGAGCCTTGTTGATAAGCTCCTCCTTTTCGGGCTTGGGCAGGAAGCAGGCGGCAGCAAGGATAATGCCGTCACGCATGATGACCGCTCCGTCATGGAGAGGGGTGTTCTTGAAGAAGATATTTCCGAAAAGCTCTTTACTGGGAACGGCGTTCAGGATAGTACCCGTGTTTATCTGCTCGCCAAGCTTTGTCTCACGCTCGATAACGATGAGCGCACCTGTGGTGGAGGCTGAAAGGTCTTCGCAGGATTCGCAGATAACGTCAATGGCATAAGCCCATTTTGAGGCAAGCTCGCCCTCGGAGGCGCTGTTGCTGAAAACGGGAAGCTTTGACAGCTTGGAATGGCCCACCTTTTCAAGGGAACGCCGCAGCTCCGGCTGGAAGATTATGATTATCGCCAGAAGTCCCACATCAAAGGTCTTGTCGAGGATAAAGGTCAGCGCTTTCATCTGCATTATCCTTGCCAGCATATAGCAGAGCACCAGCACGATGATACCCTTTGCCAGACCGCCTGCACGGGTCTCCTTCATGAACTGTATCACCTTGTAGATAAGGTAAGACAGAACAGCGATATCTATAATATCCCAGAACGATGGGGGAAGAATTGTGAGCAGGGAGCTTTTAAGCTCATACAGCAAGTCCATAAATCACGACCCTTTCATATTTTTGTGTAATCATTATATCATCTTTTCTTTTACTTTTCAAGAGGGGCGGGGCAATTTGCAGCAGCAGGTGTGAAACGTAATTAAATTAACCTAAAAATATTGCCGCAGGGCTTGAAAAATCTGCGGCAATGATTTATAATAGTACGTGCTGGTGTTTTCATCAGAACAAGCTCAACTGATCCTTATCGGGGAAAAGGGTGTTTATGTCTATGCGGCGAACATCTATCCCCTGATTCACGGCATAGCGCAGAGTCTGCCCCGTGCCGCTTTTTTCATTTGCGATAACGGCGATAAGGCGGGAGGAGTTATCCACCATAAAGCGGTTTCGCTGCTGCATACAGGCTCTGGTGTATTCCTCGGAAATGACCACGGTCTCGGAAGCGGCTGAGATTATCCTGCCGAAAGCCCATTTATCCGCACCCTTGAAGCTGCTGCCAATGTCACGATATGGCAGGGCGGCTATCAGTCCGAGTGGCATATCCGCCGCAAGGGAAAGGACTATCTCCCCTGCCCAGAGGTCAATGCCACGCTGCATACCGGTGATAAAAGTATCATAGCCGTCATTCACGGCAGCGGTTATTTCAGTATAGAGCATACTTTTTATGACCTTTGCTTCGGGTGAATCGGAGCTTCCTCCGGGGAGTTTTTCGGGGCGGTGACCTGTAAAGCAGGCTGTTTTTTCTCTGATAATATCCATAGCGCTGTCCTTTCCGTATGTATTGGAATTATTATATCACATGAGAAAGGGATTGGCAAGGGAATTTGGCTGCAAAATGAGGAAATGTATGATAACAGGCTTTATACGACTTTATAAAAGCGGTTAAAAATCATATGTTGGTTTGTCCGTACCTGCGTTTTTCTCTGACAGGGCGGCTCTTGGTTTAAAGGATTTATATATGTCCGTACCTGCGCCTTACGGCGGAAACTGAAATCGACGTTCCTTGCGGAACGTCTCTCAGTTTCAAAGCCGCCTGCATTATAAAGCTTTAATACCATTTGAAATATCATATTTATTTGCAAGGCTCTAAACTCATAGTGCAGGCGGCTTATAGGATTTGCTTGTTTGTCCGCTTACGCCTTACTTGTTTTGTCCGCAAGCGAACGGCTGTCGCCCTCTGCGGAGGGCGACAAGGTGGCGCCGCCCCCTTGACCCCTGCAAGCCTTTCCAGGAAAAAGGCTTGAGCGAAACCCTTCACCTTTGGGCTTGACAGCACGTATTTGCTCACTATGTGGGCTTTTCTGACATTTTTTTCATTTCCAATTTTCTTTGATTTTTTCCGAAACCGCATTTATGCCGCTCCCAACGAATACTATAAATATATTCTCATCTTTAAAGGAGATAACATATAATGAAAACTTTTCTGAAAAGAGCCTGGACTGAAATACATCTCGACAGGCTGAAGGATAATTTCACCGAGCTGAAAAAGCTCACCGATGAGACCCACACTCAGGTCGCTTGTGTTGTAAAGGCTAACGCTTACGGTCATGACGACGAAAACATCGTGCCTTTTCTGGAGGGACTGGGTGCAAAATTTTTCCTTGTCTCCAACATCAAGGAGGCTGAAAAAGTTCGCCGCTGCGGAAGCGGAAGCGAGATTCTCATTCTCGGTCACACTCCTGCGGAATATGCTGCCGAGCTGGCTGAAAATGACATTATCCAGGCTGCGGTTTCTGAGGAATACGCCCGTGAGCTTTCGGAAGAGGCTGTCAAGTGCGGCGTTAAGGTAAAGATCCACCTTGCCATTGACACGGGCATGGGCAGAATCGGCGTATGCGTTTATGACGATGACTCATGCCGCAGGGCTGCCGAGCAGGCTGAGCGTGTGAGCCGCCTTGAGGGTGTTATCCTTGACGGCGTATTCACCCACTATGCTTCCGCTGACAGCTACGCTGAGGACGATGAAAAATACACCGAGATGCAGACCGAGCTGTTCTTCAAGACCTGCGGATACATAAAGGAAAAGGGCGTAAACCTCCGTCACACCCATTGTCTCAACAGCGCAGGCGGCGCTTTCCATTACGACAGCCGCAGCACTCTTGTGCGCTACGGCATCATGCTCTATGGTCTGAAGCCTGACGTAAGCCTTGATATGCCCTGTGAGCTGAAGCCCGTTATGGACTTAAAGGCGGCTGTATCATATGTAAAACAGCTCAAAGCGGGCAGCTATGTAAGCTACGGCAGAATATTCCGTGCCGACCATGACATCACCGCCGCAACCATTCCCATAGGCTATGCGGACGGCTATGCACGCAACCTTTCGGGCAAGGCGCACGTTATCATCAACGGCAGAAAGGCTCCCATTATCGGACGTGTGTGCATGGACCAGCTGATGGCTGACGTTACCGGCATTCCCGATGTAAAGGAAGGCACGACCGTTACTCTCATTGGCACTGACGGAAACGAGACCATCACGGCGGACGATCTGGCAGGAATGTACGGCACTATCGGATACGAGGTCATCTGCGGCATTTCCAAGCGTATCCCCCGTGTTATCTACAAGGGAGATGAAATTTCCGACGTTGTGGAATATTATTGATACAAACACATTACAATAACTGCGGCGGCGCATATTATCACCGAAAGTCTGAACAGCAGACCGATGATATGCGCCGCTTTTTTTGCGGGCTTTTTGGTGCTGTACATAAATGCGGGGTCGGATATCTCACGCTCCAGCTCTGCCATTTTCATTTCCGCTTCCATGCCGACGCCGCCGGGGAGCTTGTCCGTACGCAGAAAGACCACGGCTTTTTCAAAATACTCGCTTTCGGGGAAATTTACTTCAAGTATCCGCTTGTTTACGCCCTTTATCATAATAAGCTTCTCCTTTTTTCGGGATTTATAGGATTATTATGTTCCGATGCAGGAAAAATATACAGAACGTAATGGCAGATAAGGACTATTTCAACGGAGTTTTCAAAGCATTGTTGAAAACTCCGTTGAAAAGTCCTGTTATCAGCAGTCTTTTATATAAAAAGAGTGTTGAAAGCTGTTGAAAAGCGGTTATACTCTGCGTAAATTGTAAAAATATGCGGTGGGAAGCCCCCATGCGTGGGCAATACCTCCAAAATATGCGTATGGGTACGGTGGGAATAATGGTTAAAATTTTACTTGACAAAGGAAGGAAAAAATGTTATCATTGTAGTTACGTCGAGTACATTTGTATTTCCAACACGGACTTTGCTATGTACATCATATAACGTATATGGAGCTGATTGGTATGACAGTTGAAAAATCAACCGGATCGACACTTCCCGCTGCGGGGAGCGATGCTAAATATGCAGTCGTCAGCTGCGACGTGCTTCCCGAAGTGTTTCTTAAAGTAATGGAAGTCAAGCGCCTGCTTGCCTGCGGGGAGGAGAAAAGCTCCGCTTCCGCCTGCAAAAGGGCTGATATTTCCAGAAGCGCTTTTTATAAATACCGTGACAGCGTTTACACCTACGAGGAAAAGCTGACGGGCAGGATAATCTCCCTTTACGCAGTGCTGCGTGATATGCCCGGCGTGCTTTCATCGGTGCTCGCCTGTCTTCACAAGTGCAGCGCCAATGTGCTTACGCTGAACCAGAGCGTGCCTATTGACGGTGCGGCTGCGGTCACGGTAACAGTCAAGCTTTCGGGCGGACCTATGGACGGTCCCTCGCTGCGCAGAGCTGTTCTGGGCGTTGAGGGCGTTGTGGAGGCAAGGCTCATATCGAAAGAGTGACCTCTTCCGTGAAGAGTAACCTCTTCCGTAAAGAATGACCTCTTCTGTGAAGAATAAAATTCTTCCATCATAACTACAGTACAATATTTTTAAGGAGTTTATATTATGGCTAAATTTGCAGTTCTCGGACACGGCGTTGTTGGCTCGGGCACAGTTGAGCTTTTCCTGAAAAACAAGGAGCAGATCAACAAGAAATCCAACATTGATCTTGACCTCAAGTACATTCTTGATATCAGGGATTTCCCCGGACTTCCCTATTCCGACAAGTTCACCAAGGATATCAACGATATCCTGAACGATGATGAAGTTACCGTTGTTGCCGAGGTAATGGGCGGCGTTCACCCTGCATATGATTTCGTTCTCGCCTGCCTCAACAAGGGCAAGAGCGTGTGCACCTCCAACAAGGAGCTGGTGGCAAAGAAGGGCGCTGAGCTGCTCAAGGCTGCAAAGGATCACAACTGCAACTTTATGTTCGAGGCTTCCACAGGCGGCGCTATTCCCATTATCAGACCCCTCAGAAGCTGCCTTGCGGCAAATGAGATAACAGAGATAGCAGGTATCCTCAACGGCACCACAAACTTTATCCTTACAAAGATGATAACCGAGAAGATGTCCTTTGAGAATGCTCTGGCAATGGCTCAGAGACTGGGCTACGCCGAGAAGAACCCTGCTGCCGATGTTGAGGGCGCAGATGCGTGCAGAAAGATATGTATCCTCTCCTCACTCGCATTCGGCAAGCACGTTTATCCCGACTGGGTACACTGCGAGGGCATCACAGAGCTTACTCTCGAGGACGTTGCATATGCTCAGAGCTGGGGCGGCGCTGTAAAGCTCATCGGCTCCGTAAAGAAGCTTGATGACGGCAGGATACTCCCCATGGTGGCTCCCAGATTTGTTTGCGGCGACTGCCTGCTTTCAAGCATTGACGACGTATTCAACGGCATCATGGTATGCGGCGACGGCTTTGACAAGGTAATGTTCTACGGCAGAGGCGCAGGTAAGCTTCCTACAGCAAGCGCAGTGCTGGGCGACGTTATCGACTGCGCAAAGCACAACACCACCATTCTTTCCCAGATGTGGGAGGACAGCACCGACAACAGCTTCATCGAGGACTACAAGGAAGCTGAGGTACGTATGTATGTTCGTGTAAAGGGTGCAGACAAGGCGGCTGTGGCTGCTCTGTTCGGCGATGTGGAATATCTTTCAAGAGACGGTCAGCCTGATGACGAGCTGGCATTCATCACTGCACAGGATAAGGAGAAGAACATCACCGAGAAGTTAGAAAAGCTTAACGTTCTCGGAAAGATCAGACTTCTTGATATGTAAAAAGATCACGGACGGAATAATTCCGTCCGTTTGCTTTAGAGGAAAACTATTTGAAAAGAAGTGATAATATGATAAAAATTAAAATACCTGCCACCAGTGCAAACCTGGGCGCAGGCTTCGATGCGCTGGGACTTGCTCTCAGCTACTATAACTATGTGAATATGGAAGAGGCCGACGGCTGCCACATAAAGTCGCTGGACGACACGGAAGTCCCCACCGACGAAACCAACCTTATCTACCACACCGCAAAAACTGTTTATGAGATATGCGGAAAGGACTTCAAGGGACTTACCATCGAGCAGACCAACCATATCCCCATGGCAAGAGGTCTGGGAAGCTCCAGCGCCTGCATTATTGCAGGTCTTGTGGGTGCAAACCACCTTATGGGCAATCCACTTTCACTTGATGAAATGGTAAATCTTTCCGCTCAGATAGAAGGTCACCCCGACAACACCGCTCCCGCACTGCTGGGCGGCATAGTTACCGCAGTGTTTGACGGAAAGTGCGTTCACTGGGTAAAGCAGGAGGTTTTCACCACGCTGAAATTCATTGCAGTGATACCCGACTTTGAGCTTAAAACCGAAAAGGCAAGAGCCTGCCTGCCAAAAGAAGTGGCTCATTCGGACGCAGTGTATAACCTTTCCAGAGCGGCGCTTTTCTCCGCTTCCCTGCTGACAGGAAAGTACGAGAACCTGAGAACTGCCGTTCACGACAGGCTTCACCAGCCATACAGAATGGAGCTTATCCCTCACGCAAGGGACGTTTTTGACATTGCCTACACCAACGGTGCATATGCTTCCTACATAAGCGGAGCGGGTCCCACACTTATGACCATTGTTGATGCCGAAAACAAATTTTTCGGAGGAAAAATGCGCTTTGCGCTGGACAACATGGGTCTTGACAGCTGGGAAGTCAAGGAAATGCACATTGACAACAAGGGAACCTGTGTTGTTGATGAATAAATACAGAGACTATATGAGCCGCTGCGGTCCGTTGGGACTGCGGCGGCTTTTTCTCATATAAAAGCCAAAGGACCGCCGCATTATATGCAGCAGTCCTTTTTGCTTATCTTGTCTGAGTGGTGGTCATGGTATTATTGTCATTCTCGCCGGGAAGAATATCATCAATGATATCTTCTGCGCCTGTTACTGCGTCGTCAACGATGTCCTCTGCTCCTGTAACTACGTCCTCGATAAAACCGTCGCCGTCAATGTCCCCGGTACGGGCACCGTCTGCACCGTTACGGGCATTTTCTGCTCCGTTGCGTGCGCCGTTTTCTCCGATAGCGTTTCCGTCACCGTTCTGAGGATCTGAAGCTCCGCTTCCCGAATCACCCATTACGCCGTTCTGTGTTGTTGAATTGTTTGCTGAACCGTTTGTTGTTCCGTTTGTGCTGCCGTTATTGTCATTTGCTCCGCAGGCGGTAAGCATCACCGCCGCAAAGCAAAGGGCAATGGGAGCAGCAATTTTTCTAATCTTCATAATATGGTCTGTTCCTTTCTGAGCCGTTGGCTTTTTGCAAAAAGCGTGGACAGAACTGCGCAAACCCTTTCAAGCCGTTTTTTCCTTTATACGGTGCTTAATATACAACATCATTGGATACTGCTACAGTGACTTCATATTCATAGTCATCGTAGTTTTCATAGTCATCATAGTAAGCTTCGTTCGTGTCATTTAAATTCATACCGATAAAGTCATTCATAGCATCGTATATAGCGGAAGCTGCGTCCTTGCCATAGTAATACCCAATAGCCGAAACTATTTTGTCCCTGCCGTAATATTCAGTGAATTTACTGAGGAAACGCTGATATGTTCCCGACATATTGCCCGTATCGTCCATTGCCTTAGCTTGTTCAATGAAGCAATCGGCAGCTGAGCGAATGAATACTCTTTCCGCAAGCTCGTTATACTTCGCAGGAATTGCGGCAACAGTTCCGTCCACGCTAATAGTATATCTGACATCATCGGATTTATACCTTTTGCGGCTGACTTCAAGAAGCTTTGCAATATCGTCGTAATATTCATTGATGAATGAGTAGCTGCCTACGTTGTAAACAAACATTCCGTCGTTATTGACGTCCACGTAATCCATGATATATGAGCTGCTTGCAAAATCGGCATTGCCTCTGAACTCCCTGCCTGACGCATAGCTTGCCAGACCGAGGTCGGAAACACAGTTCAGCATATGGTTATTGACATATCCCATTGCCACGCTTTCGGTCATATCGGTGATATTTTCGGCATCAAGTCCGCAGGAACGGAGATATTCAAGTGCTGCGGTATATGAGCCGCTGATATCAAGAGTAAGGTAATCGACTGAAAGCTGATATGATGGCTTTTCGGGTGTGAAATACTCCTCTTCCGTTTCGTCTGTGATGTCATTTCTCAGTGCCTTTGCAAGGTTATCGGTAAAATCTTCGGGGAGTGTGATGTAAGGTACGGAAACCGAACCGTCAGCCGCCTGTCCGTTTTCGTTATACTTCCACTGAGGTGAAAGCACTGCGGTATAATTCTCATATTTATTTTTTTCGGAAAACTCATGCGAATGGAGCTTTGCATATTCCATTTGTTTTTCAAGCTCTTTCAGCTTTGTTTCAACAGCATCTGCCCTTGCATTGCGCAGGTCATCGGTGGTATCCATTTTAATAAACCTTGCCATAGCATCTTCATCAAGGCTTATAAATCTGTAAACCATTTTGCCCGATTTGAGCCTGTACACGACCTCCAGCTGCTGTGTGTAGATATTGTTAAGCTCATTGTTATTACGCTTCTCAATATATTCACTGTGCAGCTCGGTAATGGTCTGTATATTTTCGGGCTGAGTGAGCTTTGTGGGAGCACTGCCGTAAATATCAAAATAAGCAAGCTCTCCCTGGCTCTGGTCGTTAAAGCCTGTGTAGGGGATATAAACACATTTTACGGAAGATGGGGCGGGAACATAGCTTCCTATGCCAAAGCCGTCGGTATTGCGTATGAGCATATATGAGCCTGATGCCACGCCCATTGTGAGGACATATATCACAATGCCTTTAATAATATGTCCGAACCCTCTGTTGCGTACCACATGGAACACAAAGTAAACCACTGCGGTAACTATGAGCATGGGAATTACCTCTGCACCGTCATCTATCATAAATGAATAGCAGATGCAGAACATTGCCATGGTAAGGATAACGTGGTAGAATACTCCGAAAACAACGGGCTTTCCCGTATCCTCAGCCCTGCGCCGGCGGTAGATAAGATATGTGCCTGCGCCGAGAAGCACGGTTATCAGCAGGAACAGTCCGCACCACTGGGGATAGGTATAATATGCTGCAAAAATACGGTTGTTATCCTCATAATAGATATCGTTCAGTGAAAGCACCAGCCCTGCCACGCCGCCGAATGGTCCGCAGAGTGAAATCGCCTTGTAGGCATATCTGTCAATGCTTACGCCGTCAGCATTTGTCATTACCGCATTTATTATCATGTATGCCACAAGGGGAACGAGAACGTTAAGCAGAATGTTGTAGCCTATGCTCTCAAAAATATTTCCGCACAGCGAAGCCACAAATACGGTCACGGTGTAGAACATTATCATAAGCAGTATGCCGCCTATTATCCCTCTCCAGAGATAGGGCGCTGCTGTGCTGAACAGGTCGCAGGTCCATGAGGATACGATCTCAGCGTGGTTATCGCCTGAATAGGTGTAAAAGGCCTTTCCGTCAAAGCCGAGGTGTCCTATGAGCATAAGTATCCATGTGATAATCTGGGCTGCTGCAAAGGGGACTATGTATATGAACAGTCCCGAGAGAAAATCGGACACAAAGCGCTGTGAGGTGCTCATGGGCAGCCCCATTCGCATATCAACGTCCGTCTTTTTGTAAAGGTAGCTGAAAACGCTGAGGGCGCAGATAAGTCCCGCAGCCGCTCCCATTCCCGTGGTGAAAACTGCTATAACAGCATATATGTCCAGATCATACGCTTTGCCGTTTTCGAACATCTGTATCATTGCCGATATGATCAGCATGGGCATTGCCATTATGTGAAGAATGAATATTATCACCATCAGCTTGAAATTCGTGATGACGTTCTGCCTGCCGTTGTGAAGCATTGCCTTGCTGAAAAAAGGCTTCTTTGCTGTGTTCATGCTGATATCGGCAGTCTTAACCGAGCTGTCCTGCGTCATAACCCAAGCCCTCCATTTCGTAAATAAATATTTCCTCCAGCGTCAGGGGAATAAGGTCAAGCACCACGGGAGATTTCTCCGCAAACTTTTCCCTTATCTCCTTTTCCGAGCCTTTCATTATGATGTAATGCACGCTCTGGGAACGGTCATAGTGGAGAATACCGTACTTTTCAAAGTCCTCACGGGAATATTCCTCGTTGAACACTGCCTGCACCTTGTGGATATTGCCCTTGATGGTATCAAGATCACGGTTGAAAAGTATCTTGCCCTGATGGAGCAGCGCCACGCTGTCGCAGACCTCGTTTATCTCTTTAAGGTTGTGGGAGGAAATGACGGTGGTAAGCTTGCGGTCAAGCATTGCGTCAACCAGCATACGCTTTACGATTATGCGCATGGTGGGGTCAAGGCCGTCAAACGCCTCATCAAGAAGAAGATAATCCGTGCAGCAGGCAAGGCCGATTATAACTATCGCCTGGCGCTTCATACCCTTTGAAAAGCGGTCTATGCGCTTATCCTCGGGAAGCTTTACGGTTTTCAGCAGCTCCTGATATACCTCCTCGGAGAATTTGGGATAAAAGCCCTTGTAATAGTTTTTCAGCTCCTTGACGGTATATGTACCGAACTGGACTGTTTCATCGTTGATGAAAAACACACGGCTCTTTATGTCGGTATTGTCAAACACCTCGTCACCGTCAACGGTAACATTTCCCGACTCTGCCTTGTATATTCCCGTGAGCAGTCGCAGGATAGTGGATTTTCCAGCACCGTTGGAGCCGAGAAGTCCGAATGACGTTCCTGTGGGAATCATAAGGTCAACGTTGTCGAGAGCGGTAAAATCGCCGAATTTTTTTGTTACGCCTGCAAGCTTAATCATTGCCGCCGCCCCTTTCTTTCTTGTATATCTCTTTTACTGCCGAAATCATAACGTCCTCCTCCAGCCCCGACAGCACAGCTTCGGTGGCAGCCTTTCTGAAATCCGCCATGGCGTTCTCACGAATGGTATCCGACTTTTTTTCGGATATGAAGCTGCCCCGTCCCGGGAGGGAGTATATAACGCCGTCCCGCTCAAGGTTCTGGAACGCTTTGGAGACGGTATTGGGGTTAACGCCCAGTGATTTTGCCAGCTCTCTTACTGAGGGCAGCTTATCTCCCGGCATAAGCTGACGCTTTACCACCAGCTCTGTGACCCGTCGGTAGAGCTGCTCATAGATCGGAGTTCTGCTTTGAAGGTCTATATCGAACATTCTCGGTGCTCCTTTCCAGTTTCAGGCTTTCATGAATGCCGCTGACCGCCAGCATTACGAGCGTTGCTGTCAGAAGAGCAAGTGCAAATATCCCGCCCACTGCTTCGCCTGTGATATAAAATGCGTATGTCATTGTAATGCTCCTTTCGCTTTCTTTATCCCGTATCAACTGTATTATTCATCTTAATACAGTTATAACACACTTTTCTGCGTTTGTCAAGAGGTAAAATAAAAAAATCATTCAACAGCCTTTTGGCGGTTTGTTCAAAATAAATAATATTTTCGTCAGCCATGGCTTATTTTTGGCGCAATCTGGGATTTTTGTTAAGAGGACGTAATTTTTCCTATAAAGCGATTGAATTTGCGAAAAAATCAAGTATAATGTATAGTGACATAAAACATCTGTCAAGGAGATGCTAAAATGAAAAAAGCTTTTATAACCTTTCTTGCGGTCATTTCAGCTATGATAATGTTTACCGCCTGCGGCAGCAACGGCAGCAACGGCAGCAGCGACAACAGCAATGGCAGCGACAGCAACGACAGCTCCGCTGATACCGCATCTGATACATCTGCTCAGGACACAACCGTTTCCGAGACCGAAAAGACCTCCGCTGCCACCTCAGGCTCCGATACAGCAGAAAAAAGCCTATCTTCTGCCCTTGACGGCACCCTCTGGGCAGGAACTGACTACAGAGCAAACCGTTATGCTGTGGGATTTAACGGCAATCAGGCTTATTTTGCCGACAACGATACCTCTGTCACGGAGGGATATTGGGCGGTAAATGACGACACCCTGCGCATATACCGTGATGAAGCCAATACCGAAAAGCTTTTGGAGATACCATTGTCATATGATATCCAGAAAAATGTGCTTATCCTCAACGAATTTGCTGTAATGACCCAGACGGATATTGCTCCCGATCAGGTGCAGGAGGCTTTTAAGCAGACATCGGAGGCGTGTGAGGCGGCAAAGCTGCTCCAGGATTCATATTGGTCAGCTTATAATGACGGCTCGGCAAAAGCTATCCATATTTCAGATGTCTCACTGGAGCTTATAACCGTAAAATCAGACGGCTCCGCCGATACTGCCGATTATATCTGGAGCATTGATAAGGATAACCTTTGTCTTTACGACGATAACTATGCGCTGAAGCTTACCTATGGCTGGCAGGTATCGGATAACGGAAGCAAGATAACTCTCAGCGATGCAGATGAGCAGGACGATTCAGATGCGGCGGATACTTCCCTTGAATACACTGCCCTTACGGAAGAGCAGTCAAAGGATATAGTAAATTGCCTGCTGGGAATAATTGCGGATAATAAGAATAAATAATCACAAAAAGGTCAGACCAAAGGGCTCTGCCCTCAGTGGACTTCCTAAACCCTTTACTTTGCTCTCATTTGTGCTGATTTTTTATAAATTCCTTTATCGGTAAATAAAAAAGTGGCTGCTGCATTTTATTGCAACAGCCACTTTAAATTTCTCAAAATCACTTTGCTTCCTTGGCAACTCGCATAGCTCTCATGGCGTTGAGAATCGCTATTATAGATACGCCAACGTCTGCAAAAACAGCTCCCCACATATCTGCCATTCCCAGTGCGCCGAGAATAAGTATCAGTGCCTTTACGCCAAGCGCAAATACTATGTTCTGGTGAACTATGGATATGGTCTTGCGGGCTATCTTCATGGCTGTGGCTATCTTATGTGGGTTATCATCCATGAGAACGATGTCCGCAGCCTCAATGGCAGCGTCTGAGCCCATTGCGCCCATTGCTATGCCTATATCCGCTCTCGTAAGAACAGGAGCGTCGTTTATTCCGTCGCCCACGAATACGAGAGTTTCCTTATCCTGCTTCTCGCTGAGGAGCTTTTCAACGCAGTCAACCTTGTCTGCGGGGAGAAGCTCTGCGTGATATTCGTCGATACCCAGAGTTTTTGCACAATCAGCGCCGACTCTGCGGTCATCGCCTGTGAGCATGACAGTCTTTCTGATGCCAAGCTGTTTAAGGTCTCTGATAGCCTCCGCTGCGCCGTCCTTGAGGGAGTCGGAGATAATGATGTGTCCCTTGTAAACGCCGTCAACGGCAACGTGTACGGCTGTACCTGTCTTGTGGCAATCGTGAGCGCCCTCGGCATTTACGGCATTCATGAGCTTCAGGTTTCCGACTGCAACATTTTTGCCGTCGATAACAGCCTTAACGCCCTGGCCTGCCACCTCGGTAACGCCGCTTATGCGTGATGTATCACATTCCTTGCCCCATGCACGCTTGAGTGAAAGCGAGATCGGGTGGTCGGAATAGCATTCAGCCAGACAGGCGATCTCCAGCAGAGCTGTTTCGTCGATGCTGTCGGGGTGAACTGCTGTTACCTCAAAGGAGCCTTTTGTAAGGGTTCCTGTCTTGTCAAAAACTGCGATACCTGCGCTTGCAAGTGCTTCAAGATAGTTGCCGCCCTTGATGAGCACGCCTGCCTTGGAAGCTCCGCCGATACCGCTGAAAAAGCTGAGGGGTATGGAAATTACCAGCGCACAGGGGCATGAGATCACAAGGAATGTCATTGCACGGTATATCCATGTTCTGGGGTCGCCTGTGATTATCGAGGGAATGACCGCCAGCAGCACTGCGCCGATCACAACGGCAGGGGTATAATATCTGGAGAACTTTGTGATGAAGTTCTCGCTCTTGGATTTCTTTTCCTGAGAGTTTTCCACCAGCTCCAGTATCTTTGAAACTGTGGATTCGCCGAACGCCTTTGTTACCTTTACACGGATAATGCCCGAAAGGTTCACGGAGCCGCTTATTATCTCGTTGCCCTCGTTTACGTTTCTGGGGATAGATTCGCCTGTGAGCGCCGAGGTATCGACAGTGGAGGTGCCTGATACAACAACGCCGTCCAGAGGAACTTTCTCGCCGGGCTTTATTACGATAACACTGCCACATTCCACTTCCTCGGGGTCAACCTTTTCAAGCTCGCCGATCTCGTTTTCAATATTGGCATAATCGGGGCGGATATCCATAAGCTCGGTGATGGATTTTCTTGATTTATTGACCGCATAGGACTGGAACAGCTCGCCTACCTGATAGAAAAGCATTACCGCAGTTCCCTCGGAGTATTCGCCTGTGGCAAATGCACCGATAGTGGCTATGGTCATAAGAAAACATTCGTCGAACACCTGCAAATGGATTATGCCCAGTATTGCCTTGCGCAGAATGTCATATCCGATGATGAGATAGGGCACAAGATATGCCACAAGCTCCCATATGCCGATATCCACACCCGAAACATGGAAGAATATCATTTCGCCTGCAAGGATAATAAAGCTGATTATTATCCTTACAAGCATTTTCTTCTGCTTTTTGGTCATAGCTTCACGCCCTTACATTACGATAGTGCAGTCAGGCTCGATCTTCTTGCAGCGTGCGGCAGCTTCCTTCATAATATCGTTGAAGCGTGCGTCATCTGCAGTAATGGTGAGCTTCTGAGAAATAAAGCTTACGGTTGCGGACTCAACGCCGTCAATTTCGTTGATAGCGTTTTCCATTTTCTTAGCGCAGTTTGCGCAGTCAAGATCCTCAAGCTTAAATACCTTTTTCATAATAATATCTCCTTTAAAATAATTTTTATTTTTACCGCAGATGATTTGCGGATTTTGGCTGTAGTTTTATGAGCGTCACTGCTCTTCGATATGCTCCATACCTGTTTCGATGATGCTTCTTACATGGTCATCGGAAAGTGAGTAGAACACTATCTTTCCTTCCTTTCGGAAGGTCACCAGCTTGTTGTTTTTTAGCACTCTCAGCTGATGTGACACCGCCGTCTGACTAAGACCCAGAAGCTGCGCCATGTCGTTTACGCAAAGCTCCGATTCAAACAAAGCATACAGTATTCTTATGCGTGTTGTGTCGCCGAATACCTTGTAAAGCTCTGCCAGATCGTAAAGAGTTTCCTCGGGGGGCATCTGCGCCATTACCTTGTTTACCACGTCCTCATGGACGCAGAGAAATTCATCTCTGTTCTGATTTTCGGTCATTGCAAATCCTCCTCACTTTTTTATTACCGCAAAGCCCAGCGGAACATTTCCGTGGATATACCTTGTGGAATACTCTGCACAGCCGTTTGCCTCGGCGTTGTCGGCGATGAAATTGAGGTATTCGTCAACAGTGAACGCCTTGCTGTAATCAAATCCCATAAACTCATAAAGCTTTATAAGGAACCTGAACGCTCCCGCCTCCGCCTGAAGATATGTGGGGATAATTATTTTTCCTCCCGGCTTTGTAACACGTATCAGCTCGCTGAAAGCTTTCTGCGGGTCATCAAGAAGATGTATCACATTGCCTGCGATAACGGCGTCATATCTGTTGTCGGGATCTTTCAGGGCGGTCATATCACGCTTTGCAAAGCTGATATTGTATATTCCCAGCCGACGGGCTTTTTTCATAGATTCGATGAGCATTTCCTTTGACATATCGGTGCAGGTGACGTGCTTTGCCTTTTTTGCGGCGGCCATAGAAAGCGCTCCCGTGCCTGCGGCGCAGTCCAGGACCAGCGCCCCTTGGGGTATTTCATTTTCCACAGCCTTTGCCATCTGGTCGTTTACCGACTTATTTGTAAATTCAGCCAGATCATAAAGACAGGCTATTTTATCCCAGAATGTTTTCATTTCTGTCTCTCCTTTATATGTTATCATATGTTCATCTGTTCATATGATAACATATAAAGACATTCTTGTCAATAGTTTTGCATATAGTTACAAATATTATATGGCTCATATATATTTTTATATACCTTGGGGTTGGATTTTTGCGGACGATATAGGAAATCATCACGCAGGGCTAAGCAAAACTAACCGCATATACTCGATATAGCACATAAAATCCGATAATACAAGGGAGAGGACATTCTTATAAATTTGCTCTCAAATAAACAAAAGAACTCCAAATAAAAGAACTGAGTGAAACCCAAACCCGTAAACATAGCTATAGAAAAAGGTGCAAATAAATGAACGGGGTCCGGTCTCCGGCGGCAAGTAAAATGTGGGGAGATAAAAAACGGTAGGGAATGGGGGTTCAAGGAAGAGATGAGTGCTTGCCTTTTACAAAGCCACGGAGAAACCCTCAGGGGGAAGGGGAATGCCGTTTTTTGCCCTTGCTTTAGTTTAATACTAAGCACCAATTAAAAACTATACAAAAAATTGAGCATAATCTTGCGTATATGGATTATGCGATGATTTTTTGTCTATAGTTTTATTGGTGATTAGTATAATTAACCTTTGGTTAATACTTCCCACCCGGTGGTGTCTCCTTTGCATTAAGTACGGACTTTATAAAAATGAAAAGAAGATTTGGCAGGTAAACGTAGTTTACCACTGCGGCATCAGCGACCAGATGGCTCTGCCCTCAGTGGACTTCCTAAACCCTTTACCTTTGTGCTTATTTGTGCTGATTTTTAAATTAGTCGAAATTCCCTCATCGTTGTCATATGCTCCCATAAATAAAAAAGGCGTCCGCTGCAAGGACGCCGAAATGAGGGATATAAGATGAAATAATATATATTACTCCACAAGGAGGGTGGAGGAGATATTGGGTGCCGCCCGCAGTATCGTGGAAGATGCCTGCATATCCGCACCGCTGCGGACAGCTGTAAAAAATATTTTGATATCCTATTGTTTCAGAGATCAAACTCGCAAGCGTTATAATCGTTGAAAACTTTGCAGGAAAGCGCTTGCATTGTTAGGGGAATGTAGTCCGTTATCGGCGGCTGCCGACAACGGGTACATAATAAAAAGGAGAGAGATGAAAAAGGTTTGAAGCCAATCTGCGGAGAGAGGGGTGTTCTCCGCCTGCCTCATTTCCCTTACCATGCCTTTATTATACAGGGCGAATGTGTTGAAATTATGAAAGCAGGGAGAAAAACACGGAAAAATATTTTCCATTCCCGATTGAAAAGTACAGGGTATCATGCTATACTTATCCTATACTAATCCTCAATCAACCTATAGAACGATTAAAGATTAGTATTACAGATCAGGCTACTATATAATTATATAAGGAGGACTTTGAAAATGCTGTCGAAACTGAGGCTGTCAACACCAAAAGAAGGCTTTATTAAGATCACCCGTGATGTGGAAAGTCTTGTTGCCGAAAGCGGCGTTAAGGAGGGCATATGCGTAATATTCTGCCCGCACACCACGGCGGGCATCACCATAAATGAAAATGCCGACCCCGATGTTGTCCGTGACCTTACCTATGCCATGAACATAACCAGCCCCGACCGCCCCGAATACCGTCACGCTGAGGGCAACTCCCACGCACATATGAAGGCGCTTATGACAGGCTCAAGCGTCACCGTTATCATCAGCGGCGGAAAGCTCCTGCTTGGAAGATGGCAGGGCATATATTTTGCCGAGTACGACGGTCCCCGCAGCAGAGAGGTCATTGTGAAGATAATGGAGGGTTAAGCCTCAGGCTTTCCTCAGCTTTGCAAGCATTCCTCTGAGCAGGTTTACGTGTATCATCTCATCGAGGGCAATGCGGGAAAGCACTGCAAAGACGTACCTGTCCCCCGAGCGACGTGACAATGAGACATACGCCGAATATGCTTTCTGCTCTCCGTCAAGGTCGTGAAGTATGGCGGAGGCAAGGTCGTCGGTGTAATCGGGGAATGTGCCGTTCCAGTAAGACGGCACCCCGTTTTCATACTCGCCGTAAACAGGCGGAAGCCCCAGCAGCTTCATAAGCTCGCCTATCATATTAAGGTGGCGCATCTCGACCATGGCTATCCTGCCGAATATATCCGCATATTCGGGATAGGTGCTGCGAAAGATCACGCTCTGGAAAACATACTCCGCAATAGTGCCGAACTCTCCCCCGCTGCCGCCGAAAGCGCTGCTCAGCTGTGCCGCAAAGCGCACATTCTCCCTGGTTACCTTTACGGGGGGATAGGGGGAGCTGTCCGCAGTAATAATTGTATTCATAAAAAACCTCCGCATAAAATATCTTATGATATCTTATGCGGAGGCCGTTTTTTATATGTTCCTTATCGACGATAGGCGATAAGAATATCAGTCGAGAAGAGTGATAGTGGCGGTGGAAAGAGCCACTTCCTCGCCGTTGTCCCTGCGAACAACAAGCTTGCCAAGATTGTCGATGTCAACGCACTGAACAGTCTCGGAAACGTCGTTTCTGGTGATGATTATGCGCTTGCCGATGATGATAGAGCGCTTGCGGTAATCGTCAAGGAACTCCTTGGTGCAGATATCGCCCAGACGTACTTCCAGTCTGTTGAGTATCTCAGCAACCAGCTGGCTTCTGTTGACGTTCTTGCCTGTCTCGGCACGGATACTTGTGGCAATGTCCTCAAGCTCCTTGGGGAAGCTTGTGTTGGAAACGTTGATGCCGATACCGATGACCGCATACTCAAGGCCGCCCTGCTCAACGCCGATAGCCGCTTCGGTAAGGATACCGCAGAGCTTCTTGCCGTTGGAATAAAGGTCGTTGACCCACTTGATGCCGCATCTGAGTCCGCTTACCTTTTCAATAGCCTCGGCAACAGCCACAGCCGCACATGAGGTTATCATCAGCGCATACTCCACCGAGAGCTGAGGACGGACGATAACGCTGAGGTAAATGCCCTGATTGTTGGGAGCATAAAATTTCTTGCCCATTCTGCCCTTGCCTGCTGTCTGCTGCTCGGCAATGATGGTATGACCGTTCACTGCGCCCAGCTGTGCAAGGCTCTTGGCGAAATTGTTTGTGGAGTCGATGGACTTGAATATATCCATCTTTCTGCCCAGTTCCTTTGTTTCAAGGAAGGATATTACAGAGGGTTCGTTGAGAATGTCATTGTCGCTGGTAAGGCAGTATCCTCTGTTTGTAACGGCATTGATGGTGTAGCCCTCCTCACGGAGCTGCTTTACAGCCTTCCAAACTGCACTTCTTGTCATTCCCAGCGATACGGCTATCTTGTTGCCTGATACGCTTCTGCCACGGTTGTCTTCAAGAATTTCAAGTACCTTGTCTTTTAATGCCATTGCGTAATCATTCCTTTCACTAACTTTATCATCATAATGTTTTTAACGGCATATCTGCCGAATGTTTTCACGGTAACACAGTCATCTCCCGCAGCATAACATGATCCGGGAGGTGATAATACGGAGCTTATACTTCTTGCCGCCGCAACTTCCGCCGACATATTCGCTGCCGCCATGGGCATTCGCAGCGCAGGGATAAAATTCTCTCTGATATCGGCGCTCACAGCTGCATTTGCGGGAGCCGCCGTTCTGTGGCTGTCGGTGGTATTATCTGCTGCTGCTGACAGCATACTGCCCCTTGACGTAGCCGTATATATCTCAAAAGCAGTTCTTTTGTTTATCGGTATCCGCACACTTTTCGGCGATATCCTTGCAAAAAAGCAGGACAAACGCCGCAGCTGCTTTCCCGACTGCGCCGAAGTCATGACAGACCCCTCCGCTGCCGACAAGGACAATTCCAAGGTGATATCCGCCGCCGAGGGAGCTTTCATGGGCACAGCCCTTTCAGCCGACTCGTTTTTCACGGGGATAAGTGCGGGAATTGCGGGAATGTCTCCCCTGCCCATATTCATATTGTCACTATTATTCGGGCTTGCCGCCATTGCTCTGGGAACGGCTGCGGGCAAATTTCTGTCCGACCGCCGTATCCTCGGCTTTCCTGCAGGCAGGATAGGTGGGATAATGCTGATAATACTTGCAGTGATAATATAAACTCAATCTTTAGGTATTGACCGTATATGATTAAACTAAATTTAAATGTTTTCTCACCGCTCATATTATTATACACAATTCTTATTTTGTGTTTGATAATTTTTTGTGAACATATGCAACTTTTTATATTAACTCATTTAATACCCACCCTGTCAGAAATATTGAGTGCCCAGAAATTATGAACAAAAAATACTTCGACATCGGATACCGCCCGTTCGACACGTAACAATTATATGAACATTGTTACTTAAATGTAGCCGAACTTTCTCTGTCAGATGCGGAATTATCCCTGTAATTCCGCACTATTTTTCGTTAATCAAAAAAATTATATTGATTTGCAGGACTTTATTCGTTATTACCCCCATATCAGCGTAGTATTCACACAATTACATACTTGCCCGCAATTTTTAGCACTATTTTAGCATAGCAAGGCGAAATAATGGGTATGATCTCAAAATAACAATGTTAATTTTTTAAAAAGGTTGACCTAATACTAATCACCAATAAAACTATAGACAAAAAATCATCGCATAATCCATATACGCAAGATTATGCTCAATTTTTTGTATAGTTTTTAATTGGTGCTTAGTATGAGGATTAGTATTAAGCGAAAAGGGACTGCTGCAATGTGCAACAGTCCCTTTTATTGTTATTATGATATTTCTCAGTTCTTCATCAGCTTGACCATAACAGCCTTCTGTGCATGGAGACGGTTCTCTGCTTCGTCAAATATCTCCTCTGCATGAGCCTCGAACACCTTTGCGGTGATCTCTTCCTCACGGTGTGCAGGCAGGCAGTGCTGTACCATTGCGTCACGCTTTGCGGCAGCCATAACATTATCGTTGATCTGATAAATGCCCTCAAACACCTTGCGGCGCTCAGCTGCTTCGCCCTCCTGACCCATGGAAGCCCAGACATCGGTGAAGATAACATCTGCATTTGCGGCTGCTTCAACTGGATCGGCAGTAAGTGTGAACTTGCCCTCGTAGTTCTTTGCAAAGTCAAGAACGGTCTTGTCGGGGTGATATCCCTCGGGGCACGCTGCGGAAACTTCCATGCCAACGGTAAGACCGCCGACGATAAGGGAGTTTGCCATATTGTTTCCGTCGCCTATGTAGCACATTTTCAGTCCGTCGAACTGACCCTTATACTCTCTTACTGTCATAAGGTCGGCAAGCACCTGGCAGGGGTGGCAATAGTCGGTAAGTCCGTTGATTATGGGGATACTGCCGTAATTTGCAAGATCCTCTACTTCCTTCTGCTCGAAGGTACGGATCATTATGCCGTTGAGGTAGCGGGAGAGGACACGGGCGGTATCCTGAACAGGCTCGCCTCTGCCTATCTGGAGGTCACGGGAGGAAAGGAAGAGTGCGTTTCCGCCCAGCTGGTACATACCTGTTTCAAAGGAAACACGGGTACGTGTGGAGGACTTCTGGAAGATCATACCCAAAGTTTTGCCCTCAAGGTGGCGGTGGGGAATGTTGTGCTTCAGCTCATACTTGAGCTGGTCAGCAAGGTTCAGGATCTCGATGATATCCTCCCTTGAAAGGTCGGACATTTTAAGAAGATTTTTCATTTTATATGCCTCCTGTATATTGGTTTTGAATTTATTTACGTATCGATCCTCACTATTTCGGTGAGGGATTTGTTGCGGTAGATTATATCATTTCTTTCGGTAAAGCCCATTTTCTCCCAGAAAGCGTTGGCGCCTGTGTTTCTGCCGAACACCAGCAGAGCCGCTTTGGCTATCCCCCGGGCTTCAAGAGCGCTTACAGCCTTGTTTACAAGCTCCGAAGCGATTCCCCGATGCCTGTATTCGGGACGGACTGCGGTGTGATAGATATATCCCCTGCGGCCGTCGTTTCCTGCCATGATAACGCCTGTGATGACGCTTTCGCCGTCTGCGTCGTTTTCAACGGCAACAAAGCAGGTCTCGGGATTTCTTTTCAGAAATCTCTCTACGCCTTGGCGGGAATCGTCGATATCGTTAAGCCCCATTCCGCTGCATGAGAGCCACAGGCTGTAGATATCGTCATAGTCGGATATGGTAAGAAGCCTGACAGTCATTACGCCAGCAGCTTTTTAAGTATCTCCATGCCCTTGTCTATCTCCTCATAGGTGATGGTGAGAGGGGGCAGGAAGCGGAGCTTTTCCTTTGCGGTAAGGATAAGCAGTCCGTTTTCGGCTGCAGCCGAAAGAATATCTGCCGCTTTCTTGGTTTTAAGGCGAACGCCCAGCATAAGTCCCATGCCGTCAACGCACTCGACCTCTGGTATCTCTGCCAGCTTCTTTCTGAAATACTCGCCCTTGGCGATGACCTCGTCGCAGAAGCCCTTGGAGGAAACTGTATCAAGAACCACGTTTCCGCCTGCGCAGGCAAGGGGATTTCCGCCGAATGTGGAGCCGTGAGTGCCCTTTACAAGCACTCCCGCACACTTTTCATCGGCAAGGCAGGCACCCATGGGTACGCCGCCTGCTATTCCCTTTGCAAGTGTGGTTATATCGGGCTTTACGCCGTATCTCATGGAGGTGAGGATCGCACCTGTTCTGCCAACGCCTGTCTGAACCTCGTCGGCAACTGTAAGGATATCGTTTTCTCCGCAGAGCTTGAATATCTCGTCAACAAAGGCTTTATCAAGGGGATTTACTCCGCCCTCGCCCTGAACGAACTCAAACATAACTGCGCAGATCGTCTTATCCTCGGCGATAAGCTTTCTGAGAGCGTCGATATCGTTGGCAGGAACGTTCACAAAGCCCTCTACAAAGGGGAAGAAGTAGTTGTGGAACACGTCCTGCCCTGTTGCGGAAAGGGTGGCGAGAGTTCTGCCGTGGAATGAGTTCACAAGGGTAACGATGGTGTGTCTTCCCTTGCCGTATTTATCGAAGGAATATTTTCTTGCAAGCTTGATAGCGCACTCGTTTGCTTCTGCGCCCGAGTTTCCGAAGAAAACATCGGTATAGCCAGTAAGCTCGCAGAGCTTTGCGGCAAAATCAGCCTGCACCTTGGTGTAGAAATAGTTGGAGGTGTGCTGGATAGCTCTTGCCTGTGCGCACACAGCGTCAGCCCACTTATCGTTGCAGTAGCCCAGAGAGTTGGTGCCGATGCCGCTTCCGAAATCTATGTATTTCTTGCCGTTCTCGTCAACAGCGTCGTCATTGTGACCCTTTTCCAGAACTATAGGCAGCCTGCCGTAGGTCTGCATAACGTGCTTGTTGAATTTTTCTATTGTTTCGGACATTTATATCATTCCTTTCAGTGTGTTGCCGTATCAGATAAACTGTGTACCGATGCCCTGGCTGGTAAGCAGCTCAACGAGAATGGAGTGCTTTACTCTGCCGTCGATGATGCAGGTCTTGTGAACGCCTCTTCTTACGGCTTCAACACAGCAGTCGATCTTGGGTATCATGCCGCCGCTGATGATGCCCTGTCTCTTCATGAAAGGCACCTCGCTGACCTGAACGCTGGGGATAAGGGTGGAGCTGTCGTCCTTGTCCTTGAGAAGTCCCACGATATCGGTCATAAGGATAAGGTTCTCCGCTCTGAGCTCTGCGGCAATTCTTGCAGCTGCGGTATCTGCGTTTATGTTGTAGGTCTGTCCCTTTTCATCGCAGGCAACAGTGGAGATAACGGGGATATAGCCCTTTTCAAGTGCGTCAAGGATAGGTGTGGTGTTCACCTTGTCGATCTCGCCGACAAAGCCAAGGTCAACATCGCCCTCTATCTTGTGACAGAGTATCATCTGTCCGTCAATGCCGCACATACCGAGAGCCTTGCCGCCGTGCTGTATGAGGTGAGAAACAAGCTCCTTGTTTACCTTGCCCGCAAGCACCATCTTGACGATATCAACGGTAGCTTCGTCGGTGTATCTGAGGCCGTTTATGAACTTGCTCTCGATGCCCACTCTTTTGAGCATATCGTTTATCTCGGGTCCGCCGCCGTGAACGAGAACTGTCTTTATGCCGACCAGATTAAGGAGCACGATATCGCTCATTACTGCATCCTTCAGCTCATCATTGGTCATAGCGTTTCCGCCGTACTTGATAACGACTATCTTGTCGTTGTACTTCTGTATGTAGGGCAGGGCGTCTATGAGCACCTGCGAACGTATCTCATTTGAAATGCTGTTCTCCATTGAATAACTCTCCTTTATTTATGCTGCCCGGGACATGAGCCTGCACCGCACACTGATAATAAATATCCTTATCAGCTTCTGTAATCTCCGTTTATCTTAACATAGTCATATGTAAGGTCGCAGCCCCATGCAGTAGCCTTTGCATCGCCTGCATTAAGCTCGATGTATATCTCGATCTCGTCCTCGGTAAGAATCTTCTTTGCCTCGTCCTCGGAGAAATCAACGCCTGCGCCATTGCGGCACACTGCAATGCGTCCTGCTCTCGAGCCAAGGTCAACATCTACCTTGTTGATATCAAAATCAGCCTCGGCATAGCCTATTGCGCAGAGGACACGTCCCCAGTTTGCGTCAGCGCCGAACATTGCGCACTTGAACAGCGGTGAACGGATAACGCTCTTTGCAACGATTATTGCAGTGTCAAGATCAGGTGCGGAAGAGCATATGCAGGTGAGGAGCTTTGTTGCGCCCTCGCCGTCCTTTGCAAGCATTCTTGTAAGGTTTGCCATTACCTGATAAAGAGCAGCCTTGAAGGTATCAAACTCTGCGCCCTCTGCTGCTATCTCGGCATTTTCTGCCAGACCGTTTGACATCAGCATACAGGTGTCGTTGGTGGACTGGTCGCCGTCAACGGAAAGGCAGTTGTATGTAATTTTAACTATCTCGGAAAGTGCCTTCTGCAGCATAGGTGCCGAAACGGCACAGTCGGTGGTGATAAAGTTAAGGGTGGTAGCCATGTTGGGGTGTATCATTCCGCTGCCCTTTGCCATGCCGCCCAGATGACAAACCTTGCTGCCGATATCGAACTCAACGGCATATTCTTTCTTGACTGTATCAGTGGTCATTATTGCGGTAGCCGCTTCAACATTGCCTGTGTAGGAAAGCTTCTCCACCAGCTGTGGAACTGCCTTAACGATAGGCTCAATGGGCAGCACCTGACCGATAACGCCTGTGGAAGCAACAATGACCTCTTCGGGCTTTATTCCCAGAGCATCGGCAGCAAGGCTGCACATTTTCTCAGCCTTTTCCTCGCCGTCGGCATTGCAGGTGTTGGCATTCTTGGAGTTAACGATAACTGCCTTTGCCTTTCCGCCTGATTTTTCAAGATTTTTCTTTGTAACAACAACAGGAGCGCCCTTTACCTTGTTGGAGGTATAAACGCCTGCCGCATTGCACATAACGTCCGAAACGATAAGTGCGATATCATTCTTCTTAGTGGGATTTTCCTTTATGGCGCAGTAAACGCCGCTTGCCTTGAATCCCTTTGCGGCGCAAACACCGCCGTCGATGATCTTAAAATCCATATCAGTGACCTTCTTTTATAAGTTTATTTCGTTATTATCTGTTTTGCCGAATTTTTTCAAGCATATCTCATATTGTTTCTTTTATGCAAAAGCAAGCTTTCCCTTTGGCTTAGGTATTTCCCTGCCAAGAAGCTCAGCAGTTTCTATCCACTCGTCAACAACGATGTGAACATTTTCAAGAGCGGAAAGCATTGATTCACCGTCAGCCATGCAGCCTGCAAGCTCGGGAACCTCTGCGATATATTTTCCGTCTTCTTCGCTCCGGTACAAAATGACTTCGTATTTATGAATTAAATTTTCCTCACATTCTGCATTTAAGAATTATATTCCTGCTCTGCTTTACTTATAAGAATAAAGCTTTGCTTTTGAGCCATCAGGCTGAATACTGATGATTTTATCAATTATTCCAGTCCTGTTCTCTCGTCAATGCCCATCATAATGTTCATGCACTGAACTGCTGCGCCCGATGCGCCCTTGCCCAGATTATCAAGCTGGGAGCAGAGAAGAACGTGGTCGTCATTGCCGTAAACAAAAATTCTCAGCATATTTGTATCCGCAACGGTGTTGGAGAAAAGCTCGGAAGCTTCGGGCATTCCCTCAGCGCCGAAAGGCATTACCTGTACAAAATGCTCGCCTGCATAATGCTCGGACAGCATTTCCCATACATCGTGAGCCGTGACCTTTCTTGCCATGGTCCTCAGCTGAACGGGAATTGTCACCAGCATACCGTTGTAGAAATCACCGACTATGGGGCAGAAAACAGGGGGATAGGAAAGTCCCGAAACAGCCATCATTTCCTTGACGTGCTTATGGGTCTTGCCAAGGGAATATGCCCTTGTGCTGGCAAGCTGGAAGTCTCTGTTCTCGTCCTCGTATCTTGCGATAAGCTTCTTGCCGCCGCCGCTGTAGCCTGATATCGCATGGCAGATAACAGGGTGGAAAGGAGCCAGCATACCCGATCTTACCATGGGGTACATAAGGCAGTTGAAGCCGCTGGCATAGCAGCCGGGAACGGCAGTTCTTTTTGATGCCGCAACTGCGCTTCTCTGCTCCTTTGAAAGCTCGGGCAGACCATATACCCAGTCAGGATTGGTTCTGTGAGCTGTGGAAGCGTCGATTATCTTGGTGTGGTCGTTTTCCACCAGTGAAACGGCTTCAACAGCCGCTGCATCGGGCAGGCAGAGGAATGTGTAATCGGAAGCGTTTATATACTTCTTTCTCTCCTCGGCGTCCTTGCGCTTTTCCTCGGGAATTTCAAGTATCTCGATATCGCTGCGGTCCTTGAAACGGTCAGCTATACGCAGACCTGTGGTTCCCTCTTTGCCGTCTATAAAAATCTTGTATGACATTTTCTTATTTCCTTTCAAAAATGCAGTCAGAAACTGTAGTTTTCAGAAATTATGATTTTCAGAAATTATAATTTCTGAGTTCCACTTTCAGCTGCTCGATCTGTCTCGCAACAGCTTCGGGAGCAGGGCCGCCGTCAACATTTCTCTGCATTACGCAGGTCTCAAGGTTGATAGCCTTGTAAACGTCCTCGTCAAATACATCGGTGAGCTTCTTGTACTCCTTGATGTCAAGGTCTTCAAGGGTGGTGTCAAGCTCGATACATCTTGCAACAAGTGTGCCTGTTATCTTGTAGGCATCTCTGAAAGGCATACCCTTCTTTACAAGATAGTCTGCGCAGTCGGTGGCATTGATAAAGCCCTTTGCTGCAGCCTTTCTCATATTGCCCTTGAGAACGGTCATTGTTCTGAACATGGGGATAAATGTGGAAAGGCAGAGCTTTACGGTGTCAATAGCGTCAAATATAGCTTCCTTATCCTCCTGCATATCCTTGTTGTACGCAAGGGGAAGATTTTTCATCATGGAAAGCAGTGTCATAAGGTCGCCGTAAACTCTTCCCGTCTTACCTCTGATAAGCTCGGTGATATCGGGGTTCTTCTTCTGGGGCATAATGGAGGAGCCTGTGGAATAAGCGTCGTCCAGCTCGATGAACTTGAACTCCCAGCTGCACCACATAACGATCTCCTCGGAAAATCTTGAAAGGTGCATCATGAGTATGGAAACGGCACTTGCCAGCTCTATGCAGTAGTCACGGTCGGAAACGCCGTCAAGGCTGTTGTAGGTGATATCCTCAAAGCCCAGCAGCTCAGCTGTGCGCTTTCTGTTAAGGGGATATGTAGTACCGGCCAGCGCACAGGAGCCGAGAGGCATTCTGTCCATTCTCTTCTTGGTATCAGCCAGTCTGCCAAGGTCACGGGTGAGCATCTGTGCATATGCCATGATGTGGTGTGCAAAGGTGACGGGCTGCGCTCTCTGGAGGTGGGTATATCCTGGCATTACGGTGTCATAATGCTCCTGAGCTGTGGCGATAAGGGTCTCGATAAGCTCATAGGTGAGCTTGGATATCTCGTCGCACTCGTCTTTAAGGTAGAACTTTATATCAAGTGCCACCTGATCGTTTCTGCTTCGTGCGGTGTGAAGTCTCTTGCCTGTGTCGCCCAGTCTTTCGGTGAGCACCTGCTCAACGAACATATGGATATCCTCAGCATTGGGGTCAAAGTGGAGCGCACCGCTGTCAAGGTCGGCAAGTATGCCTTTAAGTCCCTCGATTATCTTTTCGCTCTCGTGCTTTTCAATAATGCCCTGCTCACCCAGCATCTGCGCATGAGCCATAGAGCCTCTTATATCATGCCTGTACATTCTTGCATCAAAGGAAATGGAGGAGTTGAAGTCGTTGACCTTCTCATCGACCTCCTTGGAAAATCGTCCTGCCCACATCTTAGCCATTTTATTTCATTCCTTTCAAATCATTCTGCTGCCGAAGTTCCTTCTGATGTTGAAGCATCTGAAGCATTTGCCGATGTTTCTTCTCTTATGCTGCCGTCCTCATTGAGCTTGTGTCCCTCTGAATCGGTACCGTAAAGCAGACCAAGATAATCCAGCTGCTTCTGATAATTATCGGCATCAATATAGTAAACACCGAAGTTGCAAACCTCTTCCATGCTCATTTTTCTGTACTGGGAAGAGCCGCCGTTATATATCATTGTAAGAACGTCATTATCTATCTCGATACGGCACTTGGCGCCGTTGCCTACGGTAAGGAAATCATCGCTTATCTCGTAGGTATCTTCCGTATAAACGGAGCCCATTGCCATGGGTGTGTGATAGATAAGTCCGCCCTCGGAGGTGAACTCGTAAAGCTTGTAATAGGGGTTGCCCTCATTCTCGAAATACTCGGGGCCGTCGATATCGCACCAAACACCTACGATATCTGTTTTCAGCTGCTCGTATTTCTTCTGTTTATCGCTACTGCAGGCGGTAAGGCTTATCATCATAACAAGTGACATTGCCGCCGCAAGGAAATTTCTTATTTTAAAATTCATATTGTTACCGACTTTCTTTGTTCTTTTTATTCTAATACCAGTTAAATACAAAAATCAGGTATCGTCCTGCATATAATATTGTTCCCTTATATGCCGATTTTTACTGTGGAAATTTATTCCTGAAAAAACTAATATAACTGCGTATGCCCGAAACGTGGATTTCGGGCATAAACAGCATATATATTACGGGTTATTTTTAATTACTTGCCACGCTTCTGGTCAAGCTTTGCCTTAACGTGAGTGGGAAGACCGAAGATATTGATGAATCCGCCTGCATCAGCCTGGTTGTAAACGTGATCCTCATCAAATGTAGCAACTTCCTCATCGTAAAGGGTGTAGGGAGATGTAACGCCAGCGTTGATAACGTTGCCCTTGTAGAGCTTGAGCTTAACATCACCTGTAACAGTCTTCTGAGTCTCGGTAACGAATGCGGACATAGCCTCTCTGAGAGGAGAGAACCACTGACCGTTATAAACGATATCAGCAAACTTGATGGAAAGGTAGGACTTGATCCTTGCGGTCTCCTTATCGAGGCAGAGAGTCTCGAGAGCTTCGTGTGCTCTGTAAAGGATAGTTCCGCCGGGTGTTTCATAAACACCTCTGGACTTCATACCAACGAGACGGTTCTCAACCAGGTCAACAAGACCGATGCCGTTCTCGCCGCCGAGCTTATTGAGGGTGGAAACCAGCTCAACACCGTTCATTTTCTTGCCGTCAACAGCGGTGGGGATACCCTTTTCAAAGTGGATAGTTACATATGTAGCCTTATCGGGAGCCTTTTCGGGAGATACGCCCAGCTCAAGGAAGCCTTCCTTGTTGTACTGAGGCTCGTTTGCGGGATCCTCAAGGTCAAGACCCTCGTGAGAAAGGTGCCAGATGTTCTTATCCTTGGAGTAGTTGGTCTCACGGGTTATCTTAAGAGGAATGTTGTGTGCCTCTGCGTAGTCGATCTCTTCGTCACGGGACTTGATGGACCATTCTCTCCAGGGAGCGATGATAGCCATATCGGGAGCAAAAGCCTTGATAGCAAGCTCAAATCTTACCTGGTCGTTGCCCTTACCGGTGCAGCCGTGGCAGATAGCGTCAGCACCCTCTGCAATAGCGATCTCAGCAATTCTCTTTGCGATGATGGGACGTGCAAAAGAGGTACCGAGGAGGTACTTGCCCTCGTAGATAGCGTCAGCCTGAACGGTGGGGTAGATATAATCCTGAATGAATTCTTCCTTAAGATCCTCAATGTAAAGCTTGGAAGCGCCTGTCTTCTTAGCCTTTTCCTCGAGGCCGTCAAGCTCGGTGCCCTGTCCAACGTCAGCGGAAACAGCGATCACCTCGCAGTTGTTGTAGTTTTCCTTGAGCCAGGGAATAATGATAGAAGTGTCGAGACCGCCGGAATAAGCGAGAACGACCTTTTTGATGTTTTCCTTATTAACTGCCATTTTAGTGTACCTCCGTTTATTTTTTTGCACTGCACTCCTCAAAGTGCAATGTCGGGTTACTGATATTTATTATACACCCTTTGGCGCAAATGTCAAGACTTATTTGCATATTTTATCCGATTTACGCAAAATATTCATCTTTTAAGCTTAAATAACGAATATTCATGCGTTTTATACTGTATATTATATTGGATATGCACCCAAAAGTGTATATATTCATTTTTCCGCCGAGGGAAGTTTTTCGTCCTCACGGGGCAGACGCACCTTTGAGACCCATTTTTCCTCGCAGGCACCGTATTTTCTGTAGTTTTTCTGCGCTTCTATGAGGCATATGCTGTTTGCTCCCCCTGCGCAGTCGGGGCTGACATTATCGTCCCGCTCCCAGAAGCATACGGGGCAGATGTCGTATTCATTTTCCACGGTATAATATCCGCAGCACTGGCATTTACCTTTCATATGTCCTCCTCACTGGCGGTTCCAGTAGTCTATGCCGTCATCGGGGATAAAGAACGTTCTGATATAGCCGTCCTCGCTGAGAACAAGGAACTCGCCCGTTTCGGTGTTGAAGAAAAGATAGTCGCCGTCCTCCTCACGCTTGGTAAGAACATCGTCGGAGGTATCGTCTATCAAAGCATTTGCCTTGTCAAGATACTCCTGCTTGGTAATGTCCCCGAACTCAGCGCCGTGCTTCAGGAAGTGAGACTCGAAAAGCTCCTCCGTCCTGAAAGTGTAGTAGGTCGCCTCAGTGACAGTCACCTTTATTTTGCACTTGTCAGACTTATTGTTCTTATCATAAAGGGTAATGGTGCAGCTGCCCTCTTTAACGCCTGTTACCGTAAGGGTGAATTTGCCCTTTCCGGTCTTTCCCGCCTTGCAGGAAACGGCTTTGGTGCTTCGCTGATACTTTATACTTTTGCCGCCCGTATAGACAGTTACCTTTACGGACTGCCCCTCTTCAAGGGTTATGCTTTTGTCCGATACCCTGATGTTCTTTGCGCTGTCCGAAACACTTACGGCAGTCTTATCGGCAGACTTTGCAGCCGCTTCGGCTCCGAAAGTGCATAAGCACAGGGAAAGTGTCAGCAGGATAGTTATGAAGCTTCTTATGATCTTCATACCGTCACCTCGTTTCTTATGCTATGCCGTTTTTCTTCTTTGCAGCTGTAAGGGTGTTTCTCATAAGCATTGCAATGGTCATGGGGCCAACGCCGCCGGGAACGGGAGTGATATATCCTGCCTTGTCCTTGCAGGCATCAAAGTCAACGTCTCCGCAGAGCTTGCCCTGCTCGTTTCTGTTCATGCCTACGTCGATGACAACAGCGCCCTCCTTGACCATATCGGGGGTAACGAACTTTGCCTTGCCAACAGCTGCCACAAGGATATCCGCATTTGCGCATATCTCTTTCAGGTTCTGTGTCTTTGAATGGGTGATCGTAACGGTTCCGTTCTTGTGGAGCAAAAGCATTGCCATAGGCTTGCCGACGATGTTGCTTCTGCCGATCACCACGCAGTTCTTGCCGCATACATCAACGCCGGTGTCGGCAATAAGCTCCATAACGCCTGCGGGTGTGCAGGGCAGGAAGCTGTAGTCGCCTATCATAATATGGCCCACATTCTCGGGGTGGAATGCGTCAACGTCCTTGTCGGGGCGGATAGCGTTTATAATGGCATTTTCGTTTATCTGCTTGGGAAGAGGGAGCTGGACCAGAATACCGTTTACTCTGTCGTCATTGTTGAGCTTTTCAACCAGCGCCAAAAGCTCTGCCTGAGAAGTCTCTTCGGGAAGAGCATACTCAAAGGACTCAAAGCCCACCTCTGCGCACGCCTTTTTCTTGTTGTTCACATATACTCTGGAAGCAGGGTTATCACCTACGATAACAACTGCCAGTCCAACGGAAATGCCCTTTGCTTTAAGTTCCTCGGTCTCAGCCTTTACAGCTGCCTTTACCTTTGCGGAAACTGCCTTGCCGTCAATGAGATTTGCCATGATTTTTCCTCCCTGAAATTATTTTTCGCCATTTTCCTCAGAACCGTCCTCAGGCTCGTCGGAAACTATCTTCTGGTCGTCAGTAAGCTGATTTTTCTGCTCTTTCTTTGCCTTGCGGCAGTCCTCCTCAGCCTGCTCTGCCTTTTCGGATTCTGCGATAAGGCGCTTTGATTCCTCGGTATCACGGTAGAGGGGAACGGGGGCCTTTTTAAGTCTCACACGCATGACAATGATATACACCAGTGCCGCAGCGGCGCTTATTGCAGCCAGCATCTGCGAAGCCCTCACGCTGCCGATGTAAAGGCTGTCCGTTCTCAGGCCCTCCACCACAGACCTTTCCAGTCCGTAGAGGAAAATATACAGCGCAAAGATCTCGCCGTCAAATTTTCTGTGCTTGTGGTAGAAATGCAGGATAAGGAAGCCGATAAGGCACCACAGGGATTCATACAAAAAGCAGGGGTGAACGGGGAGCATGGGGTCGATCTCTATTCCCTTTGCAGCCAGCTCCGCCTGATGATTTATAAGGTAGTTCTGTATCCTGCCGCCTGACATTCCCCAAGGAAGATCGGTGTTTGTACCGAATGCCTCCTGATTGAAGAAGTTGCCCCATCTGCCAAGGCACTGACCGATGAAAAGTCCCATGGCGACAATATCAAGGGTGGGCATGATCTTCAGCTTGCGTATTTTTGCCATAATGCAGCCAAAAAGCAGTCCGCCGATTATGCCGCCGTAAATGGCAAGTCCGCCGTCCCTTATGGAAAGTATGTCCTTGATGCTGTGATAACTTGCTGAATGGAGTACCACGTAGTAGAGCCTTGCGCCCACAACTGCGCCTATAACGCCGGCAATGACCGCATCAATGAGCCTGTCGCCGTCAATGCCGTACTCCTTTGTGCGTCTGAAGCAGTACATCATGGCAAGAAGCATGCCCAGCGCTATCATAACGCCGTACCACTTTACGGAAAAGCCGAATATTGATATAGCTTCCGAATTGATAGTAAGGTCTATCCCAAGCTTGGGAAAGACCACATTATCAACAGGGAGCCTTGAAAGTGCTTCCATAGTTAAGCCTTGCCCTCCTGTTCTTCGCTGCGGATAACGGACAGCGTGCAGTTTTCGGGGTCAAAGCGCTGACGGAGGAACTCCGCTGCGTCCTCTGCGGTAACGCTTGCCACAGTTTCGATGGTGGAGAATGCGTTGCCTGTGCCCCTGAGGCCTGCCTTGATAAGTCCGCTTGCAATGGCTTCGGGATTGCCAAGGTTGCGGATAAGGCTGCCGTAATATGCCTTTCTTACAGTCTCGAACTCTTCCTTTGTAAAGCCGACCTGCTTGCGGCGCTCTATTTCCTCGGCGATAAGCTGTGCCACCTTTTCAGGCTCTCTGGACTCGCCGCCGAAAATGGGAACGAAAAATCCGTCGCCCGAGAATGTCTCGGAAGAGAATACGGAGTTGATAAGTCCCTCATCGTAAAGACGCTTGTAGAAGTCGGAGGTCTCGTCTGCCAGCATGGCAAGAACCATGTCGGAAAGCACCTCGCACCTTACTATGTCCTCATTGCTCACAGGCTCGGACTTGTAGCCGATGTTGAACATGGGCACTGCCACTTCAAGCTTCTGCTCCACGTACTTTGAAGCCACGGTAACAGGCTCCTCGGGAACTATGGTCATAAGCTCCTTGTTTTCGGAGGGGATAAGCATCTCGTCGCAGAGCTTCATTATCTCGTCCTCGTCAACGTCTCCTGCAATGGCAAGCACCATGTTGTGGAGATTGTAGAAAGTGTAATAGCAGCGGTAAAGCAGGTCGGCATTGATCTGGGCAATGCTCTCCTTTGTACCTGCAATGTCTATCTTAACGGGATTTTCGTGATAGATGCCGCCCAACATATTAAAGAACACACGCCAGTTGGGGTCGTCCTCGTACATTCTTATCTCCTGACCGATGATGCCCTGCTCCTTGCGGACGGTCTCCTCGGTGAAATAGGGCTTCTGGACAAAATCCAGCAGTATTTTCAGGGATGGGATAAAGTTCTCGGTGCAGGAGAAAAGATAGCAGGTCCTGTCGAATGAAGTGTATGCGTTGCCGAATGCGCCTGTCTTTGCGTAAAGCTCGAACACGCCGCAGTCCTCGTTCTCGAAAAGCTTGTGCTCCAGATAATGGGCAATGCCGTTGGGAACGGTAACAAAATCCGCATCGTCACGGGTCTTGAAGGTGGTGTTCACCGAGCCGTAGCGGGTGCCGAAAAGGGCGTGCTTTATGCTGTAGCCCTCGGTCTTCCAGATAAGTATCTCAAGACCGCTGTCGTGCTTTATCCGTGTGTATTTTTCGCCTGTGCGGTCATTGGAAATGATCTCTCTTGTCATGACTTTTCTCCTCAGTTCTGACCGTAGTAGGCATTCTTGCCGTGCTTTCTCAGGTAATGCCTGTCAAGCAGAGCCTGAGGCATTGCTCCCGCAGAGGGATTTATGGAAGCGGCATGATAGTTCATAAATGCCACCTCTTCCAGTACAACAGCATTGTGAACAGCTTCCATAGCGTCCTTGCCCCATGTAAAGGGACCGTGGTTCTTTACCAGCACCGCAGGAATGGTCATGGGGTCGATGCCCTCAAATGCCTCTGCAATAACAACGCCTGTTTCCTTTTCGTATTCGCCGCCTATCTCTTCGGGGGTCATGTCCCTTGTGCAGGGTATCTCGCCGTAGAAATAGTCGCCCTGAGTTGTGCCCATGGGTATGATGCCGCAGCCTGCCTGTGCGAATGCCGCTGCCCATCTGCTGTGGGTGTGGACGATGCCTCCCATATTTTCAAAGCGTCTGTAAAGCTCAAGATGTGTGGGTGTATCGCTGGAGGGCTTGTACTTGCCCTCGGCAACCTTGCCTGTGGCAAGCTCCACAACTACCATATCATCGGCGGTCATTCCCTCATAGGAAACGCCTGAGGGCTTTATTACCACCATTCCGCTCTCTCTGTCAACGGCGGAGGCATTGCCCCATGTGAATGTTACAAGATTATATTTGGGAAGCAGAAGATTTGCTTCAAGAACTTCTTTTTTGAGATTTTCCAGCATATTATCATTCCTTTCCGTACATTGCAAGGCCTTTTCTGAAAGCGGCTATGTACTTTTCATATCCCTCTCTGCCCTTTTCCTCAGGGTAGGAGACTGTCTTTTCCATATCGCCGAAAACTGTGCTGTCAAGCCAGTCGGCAAGCTTTTTGCCGTCGCCTGTCATCATATAAGCCGCAAGGAGAGCAATGCCCCATGCGCCGCCCTCGCCTGCTGTGGTCATAACAGCCGCAGGGGTATCAAGAGCATCGGCAATTATCTGTGCGGCGGCGTTCTTTACCTTGAAAAGTCCGCCATGGCAGGTGAACAGCTGTGCAGATACTTTCTCGGTATCAAACAGGATATCCATACCCATTTTAAGCGCACCAACAGATGAATAAAGCTGCGCTCTGAAAAATTCGCCCAGTGTGGGAGCGTGCTCGGGCGAGCGGAAATATGCGGGATAGCCCTTTTCAACATTTGCGGCAGGCTCGCCTGACATAAAGCCGTATGCCACCGCTCCGCCGCAGTCCGGGGCAGCGTTCATGGCATTGCGGTAAAGCTTTTCGTAAAGCTCCGACTTGTCGATATCACAGCCCATAAGTGCGCCGAATTCGCCGAACATATTCACCCATGCGTCAAGCTCGGTGCAGCAGCTGTTGCAGTGTACCATGGCAACGGGATATCCGTCGGGGGTAGTTACCATGTCTATCTCCCTGTGAACAGCGGCAAGAGGCTCGCTGAGCACCAGCATGGAAAATACGGAAGTACCTGCGGAGATATTTCCTGTGCCTGCTCTTACGGAGTTTGTGGCAACCATTCCCGTGCCTGCGTCTCCCTCGGGAGGGCAGAGGGGAACACCTGCTTTAAGGCTTCCTGTGGGATCAAGGAACCTTGCGCCCTCTTCAGTAAGATATGCCCCCTTTTCACCTGCGCTCTTAACGGCAGGGAAAAGGCTGTATATATCATTATCATAGCCATGGGAAGCTATTTTATCGGCATATTTTTTCAGCTTATTCTTGTCATAGCCTGTCATATCAACGGGGAAAATTCCCGAAGCCTCGCCTATGCCAACGGCATTTTCTCCGCTGAGCATGAAATGGATATAGCCTGCAAGGGTCGTTACTTTCTTGGTTCTGGGAACATATTCCTCTTTGTCGAGCACCGACTGATAGAAATGTGCGCAGCTCCAGCGCTGGGGAATGTTGAAATCAAGCAGCTCGGTAAGCTCTGCCGCAGCCTTTTCGGAGGTGGTGTTTCGCCATGTCCTGAAAGGAGTGAGAAGAGTTCCGTTTTCATCAAATGCCATGATACCGTGCATCATGGCGGAAACGCCCATTGCGCCGTAGGTCTCGGGGCAAACGCCGTATTTCTCCTTTACGTCCGCCAGAAGTGAAGCATAGCAGGAGCGAATTCCGTTATGGATATCATCAAGGGAATATGTCCAGTAGCCGTTTTCAAAGCGGTTCTTCCACTCGTGAGCGCCCGAAGCTATGGGCTTCATCTCGTCGTCGATAAGGCACGCCTTTATTCTTGTGGAGCCAAGCTCGATGCCCAGATATGTTTTTCCGTTTTTTATTTTTTCAGCAATAGTCATGTCAGCTTTCCTTTCCCGTAAGCACGTAAACAGTATCAAGTTTAAGGGAAGCGGCAAATTCCATTACCTGCTCCTTTGTTACCTTTTCAATAAGCTCCGAAAGCTTTTCGGGAGAAAGAATATCCTCCTCGCTCTTGGTGCAGTCGCTGAAATACCAGTCCGCAATGTTGCGTGGGGAATCGTCTGCTCCCTTGAGGGCGCACACCATGGCAAGCTTTGCCTGCTCAAGCAGCTCGTCGGAGAACTCACCCTTGGCGGTAAGCGCCAGCTGATTTTCTATTTCCTTGCGTGCAGGCTCGATGTTATCGCTCTCAACGCCGCTGTCAACGAACATAACACCCGATTTCTCCGCAAAGCTTGCGGCGCAGTAATAGCAAAGGCTCAGCTTTTCTCTTACGTTCATGAAAAGCATGGATACGGGCAGTCCGCCGAAAAGTGCGGTGAATACTCTGCGGACAGCAGGGCTTTTTATGCTTGTCTTGTACGCCATGACCATCTTGCTCTGGAGCACATCAAGGCGCTCGGTCTCATATCTTACCTCGGGCTTTAAGGGTGAAAGCTTTTCAGAGGGGGAATATACCGTTCCCCTGTCCATAGCGGAAAATCTGTCGTTTATGAGCTTTTCACACTTTTCGGGAAGCTCCCTGCCCACAAAGAATATCTCGATCCTTGCAGTACGGAGCAGCTCCTTGTAAGCTTTCCAAACCTGCTCTGATGTAAGAGCCTCAGCATCGGAGCGCTCGCCCTTGACAGGTATGCCCGCAGGCTCGTTCTCGTATATCACTTTGCCAGCCTTTTTAAGGGCATATGAGCGTTTGTCGTTGATATCAGCGTCAATATCGTCAATAAGCTCCTGCTTTTTCAGGGCAAACTGCTTTTCGGGGAATGCGTCGTTTTCGGATACGGGGTCGAAAACACAGCCGCAGAGCAGTTCAAGCACTGAGGCGGATATATCCTCACCCTCCAGCGCAAATCTGTCTCCTATGCAGCTGGCGGACATAGTAATGGTCTGGCTGTCGGCAAAGCGGCTGATACCGCCTCTTACGCTGGCACCGTAAAGCTCGGCAAGTCTTGTGTTAAAAGCGGTTATGGTAGGATACTTTGCGCAGGTATCCTCAAGCATAAAGGCTATTGCCGCATTGGCAGAGGCGTTCTCCTCGGTGAGCCTTGTTATGAAATGAATGATATAGCTGTCGGTTTTGAATTTGCTGTCGGTAAGCACGGTAAGGGCAATGCCTCTGTCGGCGCTTCCGATGATTTTTCTTTCTCGTTTTATCGCCACGTAATCAACTCCGATATAAAAAAGATTGTACTTTTTTATTATAACACACAGGAAAATATTTTTCCACTGTTTTTCAAACTTTTTTGAGTTATAGGCAAGAGTCCAAACGACTGTTTTTATCCGAAAGGTAAGCCGCCTATCAAAAAGCACAGCACAAATAAGCACAAAGGTAAAAAGTTTAGTCCACCTTTTCAAATGTGGCAGGGGTCAAGGGGGCGGCGCCACCTTGTCGCTGCAGCCGCAGTGGTAAACTACGTTTACCTGCGAAATCTGTTCGCTGACGGCATAAATGATTAAAGCGTAAGCGGACAAATTGAAAAGCCCTAAAAGCCGCCTGCACTGTAATTTCAAAGTCCCACAAATTATTATAATATCTCAAATGGTATTAAAGCTTTTAATGCAGGCGGCTTGAAACTGAGAGACGTTCCGTTAGGAACGGCGATTTCAGTTTCCGCCGTAAGGCGCAGGTACGGACATATTTACATATCAGTTTCATCCGTCCGTACCTAATGCAAAGGAGACACCTAAGGAGAGAATATGTGTCGTTCCGACACGGGGGAAACCAAAACCCAACAAAAGCGGGCATTCCCCCGTGCCGCCTGTCGGCACATATTCTCTCCTACGGTTTCTCCATGCCTTGCAAAAGGCAAGCACTCATCTTTTCCCTACCCCCTCACCCCCACCGAGCCCGCTTTTACCGCTGTGTTTCAATTCTCTTTTTTTGACTTCTATGTTTGGCTTTGTTTAACCTCTTTCACCGCCGTGCATTTCATTTGCGGTCTGGCGTTAAGCTTGCGAGTGCATTCGTTCGTTTTGCTTATCTTTGAATATATATCTTTTCAATAGTACGTGCCGAGACGACACAACGGAAGCCAAATCTCATAAAACAGATATTTAGCTTGCCACCGTAAGCCGCAGGCACGGTCATATCTGCCCTCAGCCTTATAAACAGCAAAAGGGCTGCCGCAGCAGCCCCTTTTCACTGTACTATTGTCACCTCAACGCCCTTATCTCTCAGCGCATCAGCCACTGCTTCAAGATTTTTGTCCCCAGTGACCTTTTTCAACCCTTTCATCTCAAGGAGAGGTGAAAAATTATCCGCAGGGATATCCTCGATATACAACACCTGTATGCTGTCCATATCGGTCAGCGGAGTAAGGTCGGAGACCTTTGTGTGGGAGATATCAAGCTCCGTAAGGCTCATATTTTCAAGGCAGGAAATGTCGCTTACGGCACAGAGGGAAACGTCCAGCTTCTGCAAAGCAGGGGCAAGGCTCACAAAGGAGATATCCTCCAGATCGGTGCAGTCGCTGTAAACATTTTCCGCTTCCTGTTTAAGTGCGTCGGAAACACCTGCGTCGATATCCGTTCTTATTGCGTCCTTGACCTGTGCCTTATAGGGAGTAACTTTAAGCTTTTTAAGGCGTGTGAAGTCGCTGAGGCTGTCTGTTCCGTCGGTCGTCATAAGTGTAAGTGAAAGCTCACGCTCACTTATGCTGTAGTATTGTCCGTCTATCTGCCTGACAGCACCGCTGATGCCTGACTGGAGCAAATTCACCAGCACAAACACTCCGATAAGCGCCGCCAGTATCAGCACTGCCTCCACCGCTCTTTTTTTCATAAAGCTATCCTTTCAAAATGTCATTTCTTTTTGGGAGCCTTTGCCGCTGACTTTACGGGCAGGCTCATTGTAAAGAGCAGGTCTGTGGTGAATATCTTCACCGCCAGATACATACATACCGCAAAGAACACCAGCTGATATATAAGTCCGCCCCAGACAAGTCCCATATGACCGAACAGCATATTGTTCATAGCCGTATAAGTGTGGGTAAAGGGAATGATGTAAAGAATTATCCTGGGAATGGGAGAAAGGGAATTTACGTCCGCAAACATGGTGACAAAGAAAGGTATCATGGTTATCATCATAATGGGAAGCACCAGTGTCTGGACGGACTTGGTATCGGTGGCCATTGCTCCGAGGATAAGGGACACGGAAAGACCTATGGCAATGGTAAGGAACAGCTGAACTGCAAAAATCGCCATCTGACCGCCCGAAAGGGTAAGTCCAAGAGTTTTCATTGCGTCGCCCATGGAGATACCGCCGCTTGCATCGGAGGATATCTCGTTCACCGCACTGCCCATCATGCCGTTCATATAGAACGCAAAGCCCACGACCATTGATGCCGCATTGAGGAGAGCCACTATAAGTGCAGCTATCATCTTTGCCATAAGCACTGTAAATCTTGAAACGGGTGCGGAAAGCAGTGTTTCAAGGGTCTTGTCTATCTTCTCGGTGGAAATGGCTGTCATTATCATCTGGGAAGCCATGAGAACGAGGAAGAACACTGCAAAGGGAGCTATCATGGACTGGTTCATAAGCATTGCGCTCAGCGCCTCGGAGGAGACTTCAACAGTCTTTCCGTTGGCTGCGGTGTAGGAAACCGCCAGCACAGGCTCGCTTATAAGCTGCATCTGCTCATCGGTAAGCCCCATTTTCTCCGTCTCGATATACTTTGAGGTATATGCACTGATGGACGATGTAAGGCTTGCTGCGGAAATGCTCTTCATGGAAGATGCCAGACCGCCCTTGTCAATAAGGCTCACGCAGTTTACCGATGCCTGACCGCCGTTCATAACGGTCTCGCCGAAGCCTGCGGGGATAATTACAAGATTATCCAGTCCCAGCCTTTTAAGCTCGCTGAAATAATCATCGGACTGAAGTGTTACCACCTCGGGGTCTGCGCCGTAATCGGGCAGAGCCGTTATCATATCCGCCGTGAACCGGGAGCCGTCCAGATCGGCGATATTCACCTGGGAATTGTTGATGGCATCGTCCATAACGCCGCCCATGAACTGACCCAGGCAGATAAGCAGCACGCAGGTGAATATCATGGCAAATATCGCCTGCTTGGTGAGCAGTTCTCTCAGCTCTTTTTTAAGAAGGTTACCTAACTTCATCAGAAGTCACCACCCTTTCAAATACCTCTTCAAGGTTAGCCGCTTCATAGCGCTGCTTCAGCTCGTCGATAGTTCCCACAGCCATTATTTTGCCGTGCGCCATTATGCCCACTCTGTCGGAGACATATTCTATCTCCAGCATATTGTGGGAGGAGAGCAGGAAGCTCATGCCGTCCTCTGCGGAAAGCTTTCTTATAGTTTTTCTGATATCAAGGGCGTTTATAACGTCCAGTCCCGAGGTAGCCTCGTCCAGTATGGCAAGGCGGGGGCGGGTCATTACCGCACGGGAGAGCAGCAGCTTTCTAATCATACCTCTTGAATAGCCGCCTATCTTCTCTTCCAGCCTGTCGCCCAGACCGCACATATTTACGCCACGGTTAACGAAGGTGTCTATCTCGTCCTTGTCGGAGGAAAAAAGCCCTGCCATAAAGTAAAGATAGTCCATGCCTGTCATGGTCTTGTAAGCGCCTGCCTCATCGGGGAGGTAAGTTATTGCCTGGCGCACCTTGTCAGGCTCCTTGATAATGCTGTGACCGTCCACAAACGCATCTCCGCCGGTGGGAGTGATAAGCGTGGATATCATTCGTATGGTAGATGTTTTTCCTGCGCCGTTGGGGCCGATAAGCGCAAATATCTCACCCTCATTTACGGAGAAGTTCACGCTGTTTACGGCAACAACGCCTTTTTTATACTCCTTTGTCAGGTTTTCAACCCTGAGTATCTCACCCATATTGTTCTTCCTTTCTCATGTTTAACATGAATGTCTTTTTATCATTATAGCATAGGCCCGATTTTATTTCAATAATGTTTCGCACTTTTTAATGATATTCTAATTTACCTGAGTGTGCCGTCCTCATTGAATTTGTTTTTAAGCTTATGCTCGGTAACAGGCATAACGGACAGCAGCAATATCTGCTGAAAGGCTTCTGCGGCAAGCAGTCCATAAAGGCAGCCGTTGCCGCAGATAGTTCCCGTAAATCCAAGAACTGCCAGGGCAATGGGGCACAAAAGTCCTATCGCTCCGCAGATAAGCCAGTGTATCCCGCTGACCTTGTGGGCATATGCCCATGTGCTGCCGTTTATCATTGATCTTTTTGACCTGTAGCCCACTATTCCGTTTATATTATCGGGCGGATTTGTGACGAACCAATATCCGCAGGATATCATGACCACAGGCAGAAAAACAGACAATACCACGCTGAAAATTATCTCAATCATCACCGTCACCCTTTCCGCTGCCGTTTTCTTCGTCCAGCTCGCACAGAAACTCACGGAAATTGCGGTAGCGCTTCTTTGAGCCGTCAGGGAGGTCTATCTCAAAGCCCGAATTTGCCAGCTCCTCGGCAGTCATCTGAAAGACAAGCTTCGACTTGGATTTTCTGCGCTTGTTGACGCATTCCGTCAGCAGATATTCTATCTGTCCGTTGATGGAACGGAAATCGTCCTCCGCCCACCTTGCCAGCTCATCATAAAGGGAAGCGGACAGCCTGAGCGGCACCTGCTTTTTCGCTTTGGTATTTTCATTTTCAGCCATTCACTTCACCTCATAACTTATTTTTCTTTATACATTACAGTTGTTATTATGCTGCCAAGCATTTCCGTAAGCCGTCAAAAATACTTTTCCATAAGCATGAAAAGCCCCATGCGGAAATCGACTGTGCCAGCAACGGTATAGCCGTGCTTTTCATACATTTTCAAAGCATAGGGATTTTTGCTGAAAGCATCTATTCGAACAGCATGAATCCCCTGCTCCGAAAGAAGCTTTTCGATGTGGTCAAGAGCTTTGCCGCCCACTCCGCAGCCCTGAAAATCAGGGTCAACGCAAAATCTGTGGAGCACTCTGTAGGGCACATCGGGGGCTTTCCACGCAGCATGGTTATAGGACTCGTCATACTGCATATTCAGTACGAACATAACAGCGATCCTGCCGCCTGCCCTGCCCACATACATCTGACCCTTTTCAATATCGTCCTTCAAAGTGGCACGGTCAGGATATACCTCGTCCCACTGGAATATGCCCATGGAATCCATTTTCTCCACCGCTCTTTTTATCACCGAGCAAAGCTCATCAAGGTCGGCGGGAACTGCTTTTTCGTATATAATATCCATATGAATTTCCTCTTTTTATCAATATATCGAACCGCTGTTTACTATAGGCTGAGCGTCCTTGTTGCCGCAGAGTACAACCAGCAGATTTGACACCATCTGTGCCTTGCGTTCCTCGTCAAGCTCGCAGACATGGTTTTCGGAAAGCCTTTCGAGAGCCATTTCCACCATGCCCACAGCGCCGTCAACTATCTTCTGGCGAGCTTCGATAATGGCAGCCGCCTGCTGTCTCTGGAGCATAGCCGCAGCTATTTCGGGAGCATAGGCAAGGTGGGTTATGCGGGCTTCAATTACCTCAATTCCCGCATCATCTACCCTGGACTGCAGCATATCACGCAGATGTCCTGCGATCTCGGCGGAAGAACTTCTCAGGGACTTGACATTTTCCCCGTCGCCGTCGTAAGGATACGCACCTGCCACATCACGGAGAGCGGAATCTGACTGAATTGAAACATATTCCTCGTAGTTGTCCACATTGAAAACAGCCTTTGCGGTGTTTGCTATCTTCCAGATAACAACAATGCTTATCTCAATGGGATTGCCGTCACGGTCGTTTATTTTCTGCTTTTTGTTGTCAAGGGTCATTGCCTTGAGGGACAGCCTTTTGCCCACAGGTGCAGTCGTTTCCTGAGGATTTTTGCCCGAAGCAACTTTCTGGGCAGACGCAGGGTTGACAGCAATGCTGAAAGGATTTACGAAGAATATGCCCTCTTTTTTAAGTGTACCCGTATATTTTCCGAAGAGTGTGAGGACAAGCGCCTCGTTGGGGCGTATTACCTTTACGCCCATAAAAGGTATCCAGCCGACACACAGCCACAATACGCATATCGTCATAAGGACTGTGCCGAAAGCTGTGTTGCCGTTATCCAATGCCATAGCCGCAGGGATAACTCCCACAGCAGCGGCGATGTACACCAGCACGGAAAGAATGCCCACAGCAAGCCCGTTGAGAGCATTCAGCTCCTTTTCCTCAACTGTACTTATTATCTCTTTTTTCTCTTTCATAAAAGTGCCTCCTTGTTATTTTGCTTTTGTCAGACGATATCATTTTGATATCATTATAATAGCATATATTTCCATGTTTGTCAAGAGGCAAATAATGTTATTTGCGCAAGAAAATAAAAATGCCGCCCCTTTTCAGGAACGGCATGGACTGCTTATGAAAAAAATCAGTCGGAAACGTAAGGAAGAAGAGCGATGTGTCTTGCTCTCTTGATAGCAACTGTAAGTTCTCTCTGGTGGTATGCGCAGGTACCGGTAACTCTTCTGGGAAGAATCTTGGAACGCTCGGTCATGCACTTTCTGAGCTTAGCAGTATCCTTGTAATCTATCTTCTCCACTCTGTCAGCGCAGAACTGGCAAACCTTCTTGCGGGTTCTCTTTGCGCCTCTGGGAGCTCTTTCTCTATCCTTTTCCATGAATGAAACCTCCTTATTCAGAAATTGGTCGTTTTCTGCAATCAGAACGGAAGATCGCTGTCGCTGATGACTTCTTCAAAGTCGCTCAGGTCTCCCACCGAAACTGCGGGTGCAGGTGCAGACTGCTGATATGCAGGCTGCTGGGGAGCTTGCTGCTGATATCCGCCCTGGCTGCCGTAATTGTTGTTCTGAGACTGACCGCCGCTGTAGCCGCCCTGCTGATATCCTCCGCCTGCGGAACCCTTTGTTTCACCGAATGAAACATTGTCTGCAAAAACTTCGGTAACATAGTGACGTACATCGGGGTAACGCTTGTCATCATAGGTTCTGGTTCTAAGCTCGCCCTCGACAAGTATAAGTCTGCCCTTATTGAAATAACGGCACACAAATTCCGCAGTCTGTCTCCATGCCACAACGTTGATGAAATCAGACTGTCTTTCGCCATTCTGACTTGTATATCCACGTGTTACCGCAACGGTAAACTGGCAGGTGGAAACGCCGTTCGGGGTCTGGCGAAGCTCGGGATCAGAGGTAAGTCTGCCCATAAGAATCACCTTATTTATAGAACACGCACCCAGCATAACAATTCAGCCTCCTTCAGATTTGCTTTCAAAATCGGATTACTTAACAGTAATCAGTGAACGCATAACGCCCTCGGTGATCTTGAGTACACGGTCAAGCTCTGCGGGGAAATCGGGAGCAGATGTGAATGTGTAGAGAACGTAGTAGCCCTCGGTCTGATCGTCGATCTCGTAAGCAAGCTTTCTCTTGCCCCACTCGTCAACAGACTCAACAGTACCTGCCTCTGCCATCATACCCTTGAACTTCTCAGTAAGAGCCTTAATGCCGTCCTCACCCTGCTTCAGGCTGAAAACTACCATTGCTTCATAGGTTTCGTTGATCTTTGCCATTTATAAGCACCTCCTCTTGGATTACGCCTGCACTTCTATATACAGACGAGGATAACAAATGATATTATACCACTCTCCCCCTGTTTTGTCAAGCACGCAGGCAGGAGTTATCCGCCGGATATTTGTAAATTTATTGTAAACAGGCAGGCTGAACCTGCAACCGCCCGTGGGTATGCTTTTTCGGGACATCTCATTTGCGGCTCGGTAACTTTTATTTGCACAAAGAGAAGAGCTGCCGCACAGTTGCAGCAGCCCTTATTATCATTCGTATCTGAGAGCCTCTATAGGGTCCAGCTTTGCTGCACGGTTTGCGGGGTAATAGCCAAAGAACACGCCTATTCCCATGGAGAAGCCAACCGCAAGCACTATGGAGCCTAATGAGGGCGGTGCCATTGTGCCCACTATCAGTCCCGCAATGTTTCCGAGGCCTATGCCAAGCAGTATGCCTATCGCTCCGCCGATAAGGCAGATGATGATAGACTCGACTATGAACTGCATTCTTATAGCGGAATTGGGTGCGCCCATTGCCTTTCTTACGCCTATTTCACGGGTTCTCTCCGTTACGGATACCAGCATGATGTTCATTACGCCGATACCGCCTACAAGAAGGGATATGCCCGCAATTACGGATATTGCCACCTGCAGCGTGCCCAGCACCTGGTCTATCATAGCCATCTGGGACTCCGCTGTCTGGTACATTACCTCGATAGAGTCATTGTCACGGTAATAGGTGTTGTTGATATAGCTCTGCACCTTGTCGCAGAATTCGGTAGCATCAACGCCTGTTTTTGTGTTAAGGTTGAAGTAGTAAAATGTGTCATCGTTCATGCCCATATTTCTGTTAAAGGTGCTGTAGGGCATATATATCTCGCCGTTCCAGTCCTCACCGGTCATATTAACCATGGCGGACATAATGCCTGAAAGCTGATATTCATATACGCCCACAACGGTAAGGTCTGTCATCTCACCATCTACCGTAACGGAAATGCTTTTTCCGATAGCGCCTCTTACCGAGCCAAACACCTTCTGAGCCTGTCTGTCGGAGATAACACAGGTGCTTCTCATCTGTTCGCAGTCCTTGTCGGAGATGTATCTGCCTGCGATGACCTTTGTCATGCTTGACCTGATATATCCCGAGCTTACTCCGTAAAGATTGATGTCATATTCCTTGCGGTGAAGTGTCATTTTTCCGCTTGAAGCGCCTGCACTCATTATAACAGCGTCTATCTCGTCACCGAATTTTTTCTGAACGTCCTTTATCATGTCCTCGGTGATGAAGTCCTCTACCATGATATAGTCACGGGCTGCGTCATCCTTCGTGGTCAGCTGGAAGCCTACCAGATTTGAGCCGCCCTGGGAGTTGAAGATATCCATAACGCTGGCTTCCATGATGCTTCCCAGCGTGCTTATGGCAATTACCGAGCTTATGCCGATAATGATGCCCAGCATTGTGAGGAATGAACGCATTTTGTTTGATTTAAGCCCTGCAAAGGCAAGGGCAATGTTTTCCCAGAAGCCCATTATTCCCCTGCCTCCTTTTCTGCTGTCAGCTCATTTGGGGTCTGCTCGGAATGAACGGGCTTATATTCTGCAATATCGCCCGTGTCGCCGATGATGTTTCCGTCAGAGATGGTGATTATTCTGTCCGTCTCGGCTGCCAGCTCGTTGTTGTGGGTGATGAGCACTATGGTCTTTCCCTGCTCCTTGTGGAGCTTGTGGAAAAGGTCCATTACAAGGCGGCCTGTTTTGCTGTCCAGCGCACCTGTAGGCTCATCGGCAAGGATAATGGCAGGGTCGTTTGCCATGGCTCTCGCAATGGCGATACGCTGCTTCTGACCGCCTGAAAGCTCGTTGGGCATATGCTTGGCACGGTCGGTCATCTCGACTGTTTCAAGCAGCTCCTCTGCCCTTTCCTTGCGCTGCTTTGCGGGAACTCCCGCATAAAGCATTGGCAGCTCGATGTTTTTCAGTGCAGATGTTCTTGCGATAAGGTTAAAGGTCTGGAAAACGAAGCCTATCTGCTTGTTTCTTATCGCCGAAAGCTCCTTATCGCTGGCTTTTGAAACGTCTGTTCCGTCAAGATAATACTGTCCCGAGGTGGGGCGGTCAAGTGCGCCGATAATGTTCATCAGCGTGGACTTGCCCGAACCCGACTGTCCAACTATTGAAACGAACTCGCCCTTGGGGACGTTGAATGTCATTCCGTGAAGTATCTCCAGCTCATTCGGCGTTCCCACATAGAAGCTCTTTACGATATCCTTTGCACAGATAACGTACTCGGAGGCTTCCTTTGGGGGAGGCGCATAGCCGTAGGTCGCAGGGGTGATATTTTTCATTGCGAACACCCCTTACTGTGCTGCCGCAGCGCTCTGAACAGCGTCACCCAGTGCGCTTGCGATGATAACAACGCCGCCCTCGGTAACATCGCCTGCGTTGGTGATGATATTCATGCCGTCTGTCAGCTCATCAGAGATTATCTCTATTTCCGCATCGCTCTCAAAGCCTGTGGTAACGGGTATCTTTCTTGCTGTGGCAGTGGCGGCGTCCACCATATCAGCCACATATACGTAGCAGTTGCCGTCAGCGTCCTCGATAAGGCTGTCGTAGCCTACCGCATAAACATTCTCGGCGCTGCCCGTAACTGCGGTGCATTTGCTTGTCATGCCGATAAGCACACCCGAATCCTTGGTGTCGTGGATCGCTATCTCAACGCCGAAGGAAGATGTTCCGTCGCTCTTGCCGTCAACGCCCTTGTTGCCTGTGGGGGCTATTTTTGTGACTGTTCCGTCAAATTCCTTGTTGTTGAGTGAAGGGATAGTTACCTTTACGTCAAGTCCTGTTTTCATCTCGCTGATGGAATATTCCTTTACGGAAGCTGTCATTTTAAGGTCGTCAAGATCCTCGATGATGAAAAGCACGCCTGCTGCAGCAGAACCGGATACTGCATTTACCTCGGTTATGGTTCCGTCGCAGGGAGCTGTGATAACGCAGTCAGCCAGCTTATCCTTGAGAATTTCAAGATTGATAAGGTTAACGTCATTTTCGGAAAGCACCTTTTCCCTGTCGGCCGCTGCTTTGAGAGAAGCAAGGGAGGACTCGGCATTTTTCTGTGCGATGGAGTAGCTTTCCTTTGCGTCTTCAACAGCCTGCTGTGCGGAGTCAACTGCGTCCTTGTAGCTCTTGAGGGAAGTGTCGTTGCCGTCCTCTACGGAAGCAAGATTGCTCTTTGCAGTCTCGTAGGAGGTCTTTGCACGCTCATATGCACGCTCGGCATTTTTGAGCTTTACTGAGTTGGAGGAATCAATGTCTGCCTTTGCCTTGGTGTATGCTTCAAGTGCGCTTTCATATGTCTTTTCGGTGGTCTTTACGTTGTACTTTGCTTCAAGCTCGGAAAGCTTTGTCTGAGCTTCGTTCAATACCTGCTGAGCCTGGGCAACGTCATTCTGTGTAACGGAGCCTGACTCGAACTGGAGCATGGTGGAAAGATAAGAGTAATTTTCATATGCTGTCTGGTAAGCTTCTCTTGCCTTTGTAAGCTCGTCGTTCTTGTCGGTGCTGTAGCGGCTGTCATATTCCTTCTTTGCGTCGTCATATGCGTCTTTAAGGTTCTTGATGTCGCTGTAGTCCTCGTTTTCAACGTCAGACTTTGCTTCCATATAATCATCATAAGCATAGTCAAGCTCTGCCTTTGCGGAAGCAACGCTGTTTTTTGCGGAGGTGAGCTGGCTGTCACGGTCGGTACCCGATACCGCAAGCTGCTCGTCATACTTATCCTGAGCCTTTTTCAGTGCGTCCTCTGCGCTGTCAAGGTTCATCTTGGCGTTTCTTATCTCGGGATATGTACCGTCATTTATCTGCTGGAGAGCTTCGTTATAGTTCTTCTCGGCAGTAGTGAGGGAATATTCCGTGTTGATGTTGCTGCTGTCGATAGTAGCCTGCTGCTGGATTATCTGGTTCTGGAGGTCGTCGGAATTAAGGGTAGCAAGGACATCGCCCTTCTTTACCTTGTCTCCCACCTCAACATTGACAGTTTCAACATTGTACTGGAGGTTTGCGCTGACCTTTTCAAAGGTGCGGCTCTCAACGATGCCGCTTACCGAAATAGTGTTTTCGATATTCTTTTTCTGAAGCTCTGTCACCTCAGCCATGGTCATTCCCGACATCATAGATGCGCTGTATATCATCATAGCCACAAAGCCAATGACGATAGCAAGCACTATCAGAAGAATGATGACCTTTACCTTGGGGCCTTTCCTGCCCGCTGCGTTTGTTTTGCTCATAAATCTGCTCCTTTTTCTGTTTGCCGCAGGGCGGCGTCTTTATTTTCGTTCAGAAGCGCAACCACCTCCGAACGGGTATATCCAAGGCGCTTCATAGCGCCGAGAAAGCTTGTTATCTCCTTTTGTGCCATCTCTTCACGAAGCTCGCTGAGCTTCATTGGGTCATCGGTGACAAATCTGCCAAGTGTACGCTGGGAATATACCACGCCCTTTTTTTCAAGCTCCGTAAGAGCCTTCTGCATGGTGTTGGGATTTACCCCCGCCTCTGCCGCAAATTCACGGACGGAAAGCAGTCTGTCCCCGGGGGACAGCATACCCGATACTATCATCTGCTCCAGCTGTTCGATTATCTGAATATAAATAGGAATATCAGGCGAAAAGCTCCAGTGCATCTTATCTCCCCTTGTATTACTGATATAATACAATAATACAACACACAGATAAATATGTCAATCGTAATTTTTAACAATCGTCTTCATTGGCTCGGGGGATATATTAGCTGTATTATACAAATAATACAATCAGCTTATGCCCTTACGACCTTATGACCCGAGGCAAGCTCAAAATGGCACACGGCAATGCCAAGGTCAAGGACAGTTCCAATGCCCGCTCCCGCCTGTGCCGTAACGGCTTTGCCGTCCCACTTAAAGAAGAACTTCTGCCTGTTCATGGCGGTGGGAGCAAGCATAGCGCCCTCCATGCCTCTCATGAACCACTGAGGCTCCCCCCTGCATGAGCAAAGCTTTTCAATAGGCTTTGAGTTATGTGGGATACCGTTGTTATCGCCATATCCAAGGGCAATTACCGCAAATATCTTATCCGCTCTCTCTGCCCTTACGAAGCCTTTGCTGTAGGTCATGCCCACCCAGCAGGAATTTATGCCAAGCTCCGCAGCTTTAAGCAGGGCAAGCTCGCCGCAGTAGCCTGCCTCGAATTCCTTATCTTTAGGGGCGGCAACTACAAAATAGCTGTGTACATTTTTAAAAGTGCCTATCTTTGAGATAAGTCCGCCGAAGGCTTTCGGTTCGCCCGTAACAAGTCTCAGGGAAACGCCGTACTCCTTATTTATTCCGTCAATGTATCCGTCAAGAATATCAGCTGCGGCAGAGCCTATCTCCAGTGAACGGAAGCTCCTTACGCTGTGGCGTTTTCTCATTATCTCCATAATATCCATGTCATCGCTCCTTTTCCGTTGGCATAACCGTATTTTACACCGCAAAAATTAAATCTCCCCTTGTGTAATATTAAAATCACATTAAAAAGGCAGCCGTTATTCTCCTTGACATTCACCCCCACCTCAGTTATAATAGTATGTAAGCGATAATATTCAAAGGCGGTTATAATATGGATATAAAATTTCATCTTCCGGATTTTGTAAGGCATTTCAGACTTAACCTTACACTTGCGGAATATATGTCAAGATTTCCCGACGCTTTCGTTGACGGCGTAAAGATTGGCTCGGTTTACGGCTGCTTTCCCAATATGACCTGGAACGGCGGCAGATTTATCCAGGGCAACATGGATCCACGAATTATCCGTGAGATACTCAGCCAGTTCAACAAGCGTGGCATTCCCTGCCGTTTTACTCTCACAAACCCCGAAATAAAAATGGAGCACCTCTCCGACCCGCTGTGCAATGCCATTTTAAAGGCTGCGGACAACGGCATGAACGAAGCTATCGTGTTCTCCCCCATGCTGGAGGACTACATCAGGGACAAGTTCCCCGATATGCCCATAACCAGCTCCACCTGCAAGCAGATAGAGGACTTTGACGAACTTTCCGCAGAAATGGAAAAGGACTACTCCCTCGTAGTTCTGGACTATAATTTCAACAACAATTTTGATGTTCTTGAAAAGCTCCCCCACAAGGAAAAGGCGGAGCTTCTCATCAATCCCTGCTGCACCCCTGCCTGCAAGCGCAGAGGCGACCATTACCGTTCTATCGGCAGAAGCCAGATCGCCTGTACCCAGCACATGATGAAGCGCACAGGCACTCCCTACATTCCCGAACCGTTTGAATGCCAGTGCATGAAGAGGACGCTTTATCAGACTGTTGACTCCCCTCTGCATATTTCACCCGATGCTATTTACAATAAATATGTACCAATGGGCTACGGCAATTTCAAGATCGAGGGCAGAAGCGTTCCCGATGTGAATATTCTGGAAAACTACATTTATTATATGGTCAAGCCCGAACACAGGGACAAAGTCCGCCTTGACATTCTGCTTATGCTCACCAAGGATTTCAAATACTTTAAATAAGAAAGGTCGGTCACTCTATGAAGCTGCTGGCTATTGACGGAAACAGCATTATGAACCGTGCATTTTACGGCATAAAGGCGCTTTCCAACAAAAAAGGTACGTTCACCAACGCCCTTACGGGATTTATGAACATCTATCTTAAAACTGCGGGGGATATCTCTCCCGACTGCTGCGCCGTGGCTTTCGACCTGAAAGAGCCTACGTTCCGCCACAAGGCAAGCGCCGCATACAAGGCAAACCGCCACGGTATGCCCGATGAGCTTGCCATGCAGATGCCGCTTATCAAGAATATCCTCCGTGATATGGGCATAAGCGTTATCGAATGCCCCGGCTTCGAGGCGGACGATATTCTGGGAACACTTGCGGCTTCCTGCGGCGAAAATGACAGTGCATATATCCTTACGGGCGACCGTGACAGCCTGCAGCTCATCACCGACAACGTGACCGTTCTGCTCCACACTACAAAGGAGCTTATCCGCTGCACTCCCGAAAAGTTCGGCGAGATGTACAACGGCCTTGAACCAAAGCAGCTTATCGACCTGAAAGGTCTCATGGGCGACAGCTCCGATAACATCAGCGGAGTAAAGGGCATAGGCGAAAAGACCGCACTGGCGCTCATATCCGAGTACGGCTCCGTTGAGGGGCTATATGAAAAGCTGGGCAAGGGCGAGGTCTCTGCCACAAAGTCCGTCATTGCAAAGCTTGAAGCGGGCGCTCAGGACGCAAAGGACAGCAAGTGGCTGGCAACCATTGTTACAGATGCACCCATAAGCCGAAACATTGCCGACTACAGCTACAAGGAAAAGGACGAAACTGCCCTTTCACAGCTCCTTACCGAGCTTGAAATGACAAAGCTTATGGAAAAGCTGAATATAAAGCCCTCTGCGGAGGCACCGTCAGAAGCAGAAAAGCTTCCCGAGACAGAATACACCCTGTCGGAAATGTCCGTCAACGACATAAGCGGTAGCTTTGCTTTCATCTTTGTTACAGGCGAAAAGCCAAAGCTTTATGTATCATACAACGAAAAGCTTTGCTGCTTTGAGGACGAAAAGGATATCCTTTCTCTCCTTTCAAGCGGCTTTGAAAAGCAGACCTTCGGTGCAAAGCCTGCCTACAGATATTGCCTTGAACACGGCACGGAGCTGAAAAATGTGGTATCCGACGGCGATATTGCCGGCTACCTGCTGAACGCCTCCGCCTCGGAATACACCATAAACGGACTGTGCGCACTTTACAGCTGCCCCTCCTATGAAAAGCTTGGGGAATATGCCGATATCGCAGCTCTTGACGGTCTTTGCACCCGCCTTGACAAAGAAATATCCGACCTTGGCATGGAGAAGCTTTACACCGAAACGGAGCTGCCCCTCACCGAGGTGCTGGCTTCCATGGAATTTTACGGCGTAAAGGCAGATACCGACGGCATAAGGGAGTTCGGCAACACCCTCTGCGGCGAGATAGAGGGACTGGAGCAGCAGATATATTTCCGTGCAGGCAAGCAGTTCAACATTGCTTCCCCGAAGCAGCTGGGCGCAGTGCTTTTTGAAGATCTGGGTCTGCCGTCGGGCAAGAAAACCAAAACAGGCTACTCCACCAATGCGGACGTGCTGGAAAACCTCCGTGACAAAGACCCCATTATAGATATGATAATCATGTACCGCCAGTACACAAAGCTCCAGTCCACATATGTTGAGGGGCTTTTAAAGGCAGTCTCCGCAGACGGCCGCATTCATTCCGTTTTCAAGCAGACCGAGACCAGAACGGGACGTATATCCTCCACGGAACCAAATTTGCAGAATATCCCCGTCCGCACGGAGCTTGGACGGAACATGAGAAAATTCTTCGTCAGCGAAAAGGGCAGAACGCTTATTGATGCGGACTACAGCCAGATCGAGCTGAGAATACTTGCACACCTCAGCGGCGACAAAAATATGCAGGAATCGTTCATCAGCGGCAAGGATATCCACACCTCCACGGCAGCACAGGTGTTCGGAATGCCCGAGGATATGGTAACGCCCGAAATGAGACGTGCGGCAAAGGCGGTAAACTTCGGCATCGTATATGGCATAAGCGCATTCTCGCTTGCAAAGGATATCGACGTTTCCGTTGCCAAAGCGGACAGATATATAAAAAGCTACCTTTCAAACTTCCCCAAGGTAAAGGAATTTATGGACAAAGCCGTTGCCGATGCGGAAAGCAAGGGCTATTCCGAGACCATATTCGGCAGGCGCAGATATATCCCCGAGCTTGCGGCGAAAAACAAGAACATTCAGTCCTTCGGCAAGCGTGCGGCAATGAACGCCCCCGTGCAGGGTGCGGCGGCGGATATCATCAAGATAGCCATGGTAAAGGTGTTCCGCAGGCTGAGAGACGAAAAGCTGGACGCTCACCTTATTTTGCAGATACATGATGAGCTTATCATAGAAGCCTCCGAAAAGGACTCTGCCCGTGCGGCGCAGGTGCTGGGCGAGGAAATGCGGAATGCTGTAAAGCTTGATATTCCCCTCACCGCCGATGTGGAAATGGGCAAAAGCTGGTTTGAGTGCCACTGACACATTATAATTATATAACATAAACGAACAGCTGTTCACAAGGTCATAGCCTTATGAACAGCTGTTTTTTATGTATTCTCCGCTGCCGTGCTCATTTTTGTCCAGTTGATATATCCGTATATCGCATTTATAAGGTACACCGCCCACATGGTGGTCATGATAGGGTCGCCCTTGCCTGCCCACATAAGCACGGTTACCGTGTCAACGATTATCCACAGCAGCCACTGCTCACGGTAGCGCATTATCATAAGCAGGTTTGCGGTAATGGATATCACCGTGCTTGCGCTGTCGAGCCATGCGGAGCTTCCGCCCAGAGCCGACAAAAGCAGCTTGTAAAGAACGATAGCCACAGCCGTTCCTATCAGCAGAAGCACTGCGGGAAGTGGCTTCATTCGCCTGCCCTTTACTGTATCGCCACTGTCCTTTTCCATGTTCTTCTTCCACATATATATGCCCACAAACTGGCTGGGGAGGTAGTACAGTGCGTTGAGCATCACCTCGCCGTAAAATCTGCTTATCCACGATACCGCAACATATGCCGCAATATTTACAAAGCCCCAGTAATACTGCGCTTTTTTGCCCGCTGCGCAGAGCACCACGCAGTTTATGCCGCATATCGCCGCAAAGGCGCTGAGGATATTGTACAATGTCAGCCCGATTTCGTCCGTAAGTGCAAAATACACCGTGAACCCCGTTACCGCCAGAACCTCCGCCCACTGAAAGGGCGTGAAATATTTTATTATTTTCTTTATCATATTGTCCCCCTTATAATCTTTACCTGAGCATATCCTCCACAAGCTTTACCGCCTTTTCATACCGTTCAGTATAATTTCCGCTGAGAGATATTGGATAATATCCATGGGAAACATATATCTCCCTGATAAGATTGCTGTACTTTTCACGCTCAGCGGCAATTATGGGGCTTCTGTCGCCGTCCTGCACAAACTTAACGTCCGCCTCGCAGAAAAGCACCAGATCATATTCATTGAAAAGGGATATCGCCTCCGCCAGTGCGGAATTTCTCTCATTTTCCTTATCCCCCAGAAAATCTATAAAAAACTTTGTGATAAGGCAGTCCGTATCCTCGAAAAGCACCTTGTTGGATGATCTTATCAGTTCAATCTCACGCTGCTTGTGGGTGAGGAGTATATCTCGGAAATCCGAGGGTATCATCAGTTCATCTGTACCCGACCGCTCAGACAGCTCACGCCCTGCCTCTTCCATGAAATTGGTATTGAAGTGCATGGCAAGATTTTGCGTAAGCGTGGATTTTCCTGTGCTTTCGCTGCCGATAAGCAGGACTTTTTTGACGTAATAAGGCCGCACATTTGTCGGCAGCCAGTCCCAGTGACCGTAGATATCCTTTCGTATTTCCGTGGAGGATATGCCGTCACGGGGGAATATGACCAGCTCCGCATCGGGATAGCACACATTCCAGAAGCTGTTTTCGTCATAATCGCTGCCGCAGAAAACCGCATCTATCTTCTCCCCCGCAAAGCTTTTCACCTTTTCCGCATCAGCAAACCACTGCTTTTCGTCATACTCAGCCTTTGTGCCGCAGTCGTCCTCAAGAATGAATATCCTTACATCAGGGAGATGACGGGTAAGCTCATATACCCACCTGTACCGCACACGAATATCCACTTCACTGCGTTTTTTGCCGCTGCTTATCACGATAATGAGCCTTTCGCACATATTTGCAGCCTTGATAATGCACCTCACATGACCGATATGAAGCGGATTAAAGCTGCCGCCGTACATTCCGCATCTGTATTTCATAATGTGACCGCCTTTCGTCATTATTTTCCGTTTCGTATAATGGGATAAACATTTCCGCTTACCTCTGTAAGCGCCCTGCCGAGAAGATTTTCCCCACGCCATTTCTTTACGCTGAAACGGTCGGGAGAGCTCATGGAAAGTCCTATCCCCCACACCCTGTCGCTGGCTGAACATTCCGCAAAAACGCAGCCGCCAAAGCTCAGCAGGCGCTCCATCAGCTCCTTATTCTGCGAGAATTTAAGCTGTACCCCACGCTTTACTATCTCATATTTGTTTTCGTCCCACAGCTTTTGGTCAAAGCCCTTTACAAGCCTGCCCAGCGCCTTTATCTCTGCAGGAGAGGAAAGCACCATCACCTGTCGGGCAGTTTCATCATCGCCGAAAAGCACCGCCTTGCGGTACATCATGTACTGCTCTGCCGATGAAAATTCTCCGTATTCATCATCGGCAAAGCTGCTCATGTACCAGTTGCTGAGAAAGCCGTTAGGCTCTTCGGGCTTGTGGAAGCAGATTATGTTATACATATTGTCACGCTCCTATAAATATCATTCCGGTTTTTCTCTGTATATCCTGCTGGGGCGGTGAGCGTCCCCCGAGGTCATGCGCTCGGTCTCCTCGATAAGGGGAGCCACCCTGCGGCGGAAGTTTGCCTTGTAGAGAGGCTTGCCCAGAAGTATCTCATACACCCTTTGCAGCTGTGGAAGAGTAAATTCCTTGGGCAGAAATTCAAAAGCTATGCGTGAATATTCTGTCTTGTTCCTTATCCTCTCCCTGCCGTATTCGATGATCCTTCGGTGGTCGAAAGCAAGCTCTTCATCGGAAGAGAGAAGCTCCTCCACGTCATAAAGCTCTGCTGATGAGGTTCGGCTTCCTGCGGATAAGGTGAGCTTTTCAGCAGGAGTAAGGGACAGGTACGAAACCGAGATTATCCTCATTCGAGGGTCACGGTCAATATCGCCCCATGTGTATAGCTGCTCAAAGTAAATATCCGCAAGCCCTGCTTCTTCCCTTGCGCCCCTTGCCGCTGCTTCGTCAAGGGTCTCGTTTATACCCACGAAAACGCCGGGGAGGGAAAGCATATCCTTGAACGGGTGCTCGCTTCGCCTTACCAGAACTATTTTCAGCCTGTCGTCCTTTACGGTAAACACCAGCAGGTCAACCGCCACTGACGGCTTTTCATATTCGTTTTTATTGTACGAGCTTAAAAATTCCTTTTCGGAGTCCACATTATCACGTCCTTATGGGTTAGTATCATTTTGCAACTTACCGCAGTTATATGATAGTATATTTTTGCTACTAAGTCAAGAAGCAATATGATGATTTGTAAGATGTTACAAATATTAGTGTTAGATTTGTGGGTATGAAACAAGAATTTGAAAGACAAGAACACAATGAAATTGATTTCGTCCATACCTTTGCCTTACCACAGAAACCAAAATCGTCGTTCCTGACGGAACGCCTCTTGCATTTATCTGCATCACTGCTTTTAATAGCCTTTTCACACGAAAAAAACTCCTGCCGTGCTTTTGTACGGCAGGAGTTTTTGTCCGATTGCTCAGAGCAATCAATAAACTGTTTCTATATCAGGAAGTATTGAAACAGAACATCGGCTATTATATCAGAACATCTGAAAGTCCGTCTGACCGTCAGGCATTACTATCGCCTTTCCGTTTATTCCAAAGACCCTTTGGATATTTTCCGTGGTCAGCACATCTACAGGCTTGCCCTCCGCAACGATATTTCCGTCAAGGAGAAGATATATCCTGTCACAGTAATGCGCCGCCAGACGCAGGTCGTGAAGCACGGTAAGCACTGTTTTTCCGCTGTTTTTAAGATAATCCAGCAGGAAAAGCTGATGCTTTATATCCAGATGATTTGTAGGTTCGTCCAGTATCATTGTCTCGGTGTTCTGGGCAATGGCACGGGCAAGGATAACACGCTGCTTTTCACCGCCCGAAAGGCTCAGGTATCCTCTTTCGGAAAGCCCCGACATACCCACGGTCTCAAGGGCTTTTGCCACAGCGTCCCTGTCCTCCTGTCCGCAGCTTTCGGTAAGTCTCTTGCCTGCATATCGTCCCATAAGAACGACTTCCTCAACGGTGTAATCAAAGCACGCCTCATGCTCCTGCGCAACTACGGAAACACGCTTTGCCATTTCCTTGTTGCTCATGGCAAGGACGTTTTCGCCGTCAAGCATTATCTCGCCGCTGTCGGGCTTGGCAAGCTTGTAGATATTTTTGAGGACAGTGGATTTTCCGCTGCCGTTGGGTCCCATTATTCCCACAAACTCCTTGTCCTGCACATTAAAGGACACACCGTTCAGTATCTTATAATTACCGACAGAATATTTCAGGTCGTTTACTGTAAGCATATTATCACTTTCCGAATTCGTATCTGCGCTTTCTGACCATCCACAGGAAAAGCGGGCCGCCGAACAGCGCTGTAAGTATTCCCACAGGAAGCTCCGCAGGGGCGCAGACAAGCCTTGCGGCAACGTCCGCCCATATCATGAAGATGCTTCCGCACAGGAGCGAAAGGGGTATGACCTTTGAGTGATCCGCACCCGTTACCGAGCGGACGATGTGGGGAACGATAAGTCCCACAAAGCCGATACAGCCGCTGACCGCTACAGCAGCAGATGTAAGCACGGCGGTGAGGAAGATGAGCAGCTTTCTTACTGCGTTTACGTTTACGCCCAGCGTTATAGCCGAGCTGTCGCCCATCATCATGGCGTTCAGGGGGCGGGCGAATATCATCATTACCACAGCAGACGGTATCAGCACCGCATATGTGATTATAAGGTCAGACCATTCTGCACTGCCGAGGCCGCCCAGCATCCAGAATGTTGCCTGCCGCACCTGCGCATCACTGGGGGCGGTATAGACGATGAAGTTTGTCAGCGCACGGAATATGGCAGACACAGCCACGCCCACAAGCACCAGCCTGATAGGTGTAATGTCGCCGCCGCTTCTTGACAGTGTATAGACGATGATTATGGAAAGGAGTGCTCCCACAAATGAGCCGAAGGATATGCTCATCTTTCCCCAGGGGAGGACTACCGAGGCGATTATGGCAAGCACCGCACCTGCGGAGGCACCGCTGGAAATACCCAGCACATAAGGCTCCGCCAGGGGGTTTTTGGTAAACGCCTGCATTCCCACGCCAGAAAGGGTAAGTCCGCCGCCTACAGCCAGTCCCAGCAGAACTCTCGGTATTCTTATGAACCACACGATGTTCTGCGTTCCTGTTTTGATGTCGTCGATATTTCCGCTGCCGAAAAGCTTGTTGAATATTATCCTCCACACATCTCTGAACGGGATATTTACAGGTCCCAGACTGATTCCTGCAATGACGGAAAACACAAGCAGCACTGCCAGTATCACACAGCAAAGGCCTGTGTGTTTGCGCACAAAATTACTGAAGCCTTTCATTATTCTTCTTCAAAGCACTCGGGGTGGCAAGCCTTGGCGAACTTCTCGATGGTATCGGCTGTCATGGAGCTTGCAAAGGACTCGCAGAGTGTAACGGAGATAATTCTGTCATTCTTGATAGCGCTGATATCAGCAAGAGCGGGGTCGTCCTTGAGCTGAGAAAGCTTCTCTTCAAGGGAATGAGAGCCGTAGTCGTTGATGATAATGACCTCGGGGTCACGCTCGATAACGGACTCCCAGCTTACGGTTGCCCATGTGGTGTCCATATCAATGAAGATGTTCTCGCCGCCTGCGTGACGGATAAGCTGTGCGGTGAAGTTGTTGCCGCAGGTGTAAGGGCCGTCATCTGCAAGGTAGTCAAATACGAAAACTCTAACAGGCTCAGTGCCTTCGATCTTCTTTTCAACCTCGGCAACCTTTTCCTTCATGCCGTTAACAACTTCTTCCGCACGGTCCTCTACCTGGAAAATTCTGCCCAGGTTGTAGAAATCCTGATAAACGTCGTCAAGGTCAGCGCCCAGCTTGTAGCCCTCAATAGAGGAAAGGGACATTATGCCGTAGCTTGAAAGGGTGTCGTGAGTGGTGTTGTTCTTCTCGCTGAATGCGCTGCTTCTGCCGTAAACGAAGTCGGGAGAAAGGTCAAGAATAGCTTCCAGAGAGGGTGCCTTCTCGGAAAATTCGGGGATAGTCTCATATTCCTCTCTGTAAAGGGGATTTACCTGGGAATTGTTGTTGCAGGTGCCGACTATCTTGTCGCCGAGACCCAGAGCCATAAGCTCATCGCCGACGTTAACGTTTGTGGAAAGCACAGTCTCGGGAACCTTTGTAAAGGTAACTACCTGGTCGTCCTTTGTAACAAGCTCAAAGGGGAATGCAGATTCGGCAGCTTCACTGTCTGCACTTTCCTCGGCAGCCTCAGTGTCAGCGCTCTCATCAGCAGCTGATGTATCAGCCGCAGTCTCTTCGGATACGGCAGCCTCTGCCGAGCTTTCCGCTGCTGTCTCGGAAGCTGTGGTATCGGTGCTCTCAGATGAACAGCCCACAGCGGACATTACCATTGCCAGTGCAAGCACAAATGAAGCGGCAGCCCTTATTCTTCTCTTTTCCATAAAAAACTCTCCTCTCGATAATACCAAAAAAGCGTGCCCCTCACATCGGGACACGCTTAAAAAGGCTATATCATGCAGCACATCTGCGGACAGGCGTACCTATCCCGCAATGATGCCGAGGAAAAGCAAGTTCGGGCGTGACCTCCGGTGACGGCAGAGGCACCGTTTCCCTCCCACGTATCTGACTTATCCCCAAAGGGCTTCACAGTGACCGACTCGCTGAGACTTGCCGACGAGATCCGTCCGCTCACTCAATTCCGTGTTCTGCCGAATGCGGCAGATGAAGAAAAACGTTATATTTTGATTTGATGGTTTTATTATATACCCCCTGCTAACAGCTTGTCAATGCGGAATACCACAGAAAAAGCCGTATATTTCCACCAAATACTTGTTTATTCTGCAAAAAAGTCTCAATGTTTATGCACTCTGCAAAGACTATATATGAACATTTGGTTTGATTTATAGATAAGGGTCATTGCAAGGCAGCAATTTTTGCAAGTTTCACATCCCAGAAATTCATTTTTGCATATAAGTCCATTCAAGCTCCGCTCCCTGCAAAATCTCCCTTTTTATCACCAAAACGCCGCAGTGCTTGACATTTGTTGAAAATATGCTATAATGTCAATATGATTTCCCGCCGTCAGTGGAAAGGTCGGCGGATATTGAGAGGATTGGTAAAAAATGAAAAAGAACAGAATTGCTGCGCTCCTTATTGCCGCAATGACCGCTGTTTCCATGACTGCCTGCGGCAATACCGCTTCCGACAGTACAAGCGAAACAACTGCTGAGATCTCCGCCGCTGAGGAAACTCCCGCTGAGGAGACATCTGCTGAAGATACTTCAGCCGAAACTTCAGAAGAAACCTCCGAAGCTGCCGAGGACGGCGTTAAGGTGGTAAACGACAGAGAGGGCGGAACTGTCGAGATCAAGGGTGAGATAAACACCATCGTTTCGGGTGCTCCCTCCGTTACCGAGATACTGGTAGGTCTTGGCCTTGGCGACAAGATAATCGCTGCTGACGCTTATTCCGCTGATGTTGAGGGCATTGACCCCTCCATATGCACTCTTGACTTCTACAATCTTGATATTGAAGCCATTGCTGCCATGAACCCCGATGCTGTTATCATCAACGGCATTTCCATGACAGGTGCGGACGATCCTTACTCCGCTCTCAAGGACGCAGGCGTTCAGGTACTTTACGTTCCCTCTTCCGAGTCCGTTCAGGGCGTTATGGACGATATCAGATTTATTGCTGAATGCACAGGCACTGATGAAAAGGCTGACGAGCTGCTTATGGGTATGTCCGATGTCATTGCTGAGGTGGTTGAGCTTTCTCAGAACATCACAGAAAAGAAAAAGGTTTATTTTGAGGTTTCCGCAGCTCCCTATATGTACACCTGCGGCTCCGACACATTTGCAGATGATATCCTTGACCTTATCGGCGCAGAGAACATCTACAGCTCCGAGAGCGGCTGGATAAACAACACCGATGAAAGCGTTATCGCTGCCGATCCCGATGTTATCATCACCAGCGTTAAGTATGATGGCTATGACTACAACGAGATCTACAGCAGAGAGGGCTGGGAGAACATTTCTGCCATAAAGAATCATCAGGTATATCAGGTAGAGCCTAACCCCGTAAGCAGACCTTCCCAGAACGTTGTTGAGGGTATCCGCATTATGGCTCAGATCATTTATCCCGATGTTTACAGCGATCTCGGCAGCGCTGACCTTGAGTCCGACATCGTTGAGGCAGGCAGTGAAGAAACTGCTGAAGCAGAAGCTGAGACTGAGCTTGACGCTGCTGCATAATATTGCCTAAAAACAATAATAATATAAAGCGCACAGATGAAAGGAATGAGTGTATGTACCGCAAGAGGCATTTTCCTATAATCTGTGCGCTTTTTTGCGCCGTTGTTTCAATAGTGCTGGGTATCGGCATAGGCTCGGTGAACATCTCCCCAGGTGAAATTTTCACCGCTATAGGCGTGCGTTTCTTCGGTGCGCAGCTGCCCGAGGATATGCCGATCACCACCGTGAACATCATCACAGACATAAGAATGCCAAGAGTTGTGCTGGCATTTCTCACGGGAGCAGCCCTATCCGCCAGCGGTGCGGCGGTGCAGTCGGTGCTGCGCAATCCCCTTGCCTCCCCCTACACCCTGGGCGTTTCCAGCGGAGCTTCATTCGGCGCAGGGCTTGTTATCGCAGCGGGATTTACATTTCTGGGGCAGTTCACCCTTGCAGCGGCAGGTCTTGTGTTTGCTCTTCTGACCATGTTTGCGGCGGTGGCGTTCACCTCCCGCATCGACAAGAATTTCGAAAGCAGCACCATCGTCCTTACGGGAATGGTACTGTCCCTTTTCATCAGCGCCATAGTAAACATTATGGCAAATCTGGCAGGGGAAAAATACAAGCAGATACTCAAATGGCAGACAGGCAGTTTTTCGGGCCGTGGCTGGAGCAGCTGTGCAGTGGTGGCGGTGGTGTCCGTGATCTGCATTTTCATTTATATGCGCCGCTCCAAGGAGCTTGACCTTATGAGCTTCGGCAATGAGCAGGCTGCTTCCGCAGGCATTGACCCCGCAGGCACAAGGCGCTTTCTGCTGATAATAATGTCCGTCCTTACGGGAACGGCAGTGGCATTTTCGGGCGTTATCGGCTTTGTGGATATGATAGCTCCCCAGATAGTCCGCCGCATATTCGGCGCAAAGCACAGCGTTGTTATACCCATGTCCGCAGTGGTGGGCGGCACGTTCATGGTCATCTGCGACATTGCCGCAAGAACGGTAACAGCTCCCTCCGAGCTGCCCGTTGGTACGGTCACGGCGCTTGTGGGAGCACCGTTTTTCGCCTACGTATTCTTCAAGAAAAGGAGGAACAGCCAATGACGCTACTGAAAGCGGAAAATATATCCTGCGGATACGGCAGCGGCGATATTGTCAGTGGCGTTTCTCTTGAACTAAAAAGCGGCGAGATATTGTCCGTTGCGGGAAAAAACGGCTGCGGAAAAACAACTCTGCTGCGCTGCCTGTGCGGGATAATAAAGCCCTCTTCGGGGCATATCGAGATAGAGGGCGAGGACATCTCACCGCTTATGGGCAAAAACAGGCGTGAGCTTGCCAAAAAGATAGCTCTTTTCTCTCAGACCTCCGCAGGGGGAGCATTCGGGTCATACACCGTTTTCGATACGGTGATGATGGGCCGATACCCTTATATGACAGGCGCATTCGCCTCTCCCGATGCGGAAGATGTGCGGATAGTAAAGGAATGTATGGAGAAAACCAGGATATCAAACCTGTCATCACGGTATATCGGCGAGCTTTCGGGCGGTCAGCTCCAAAGGGTGTTTCTGGCAAAGACCTTTGCCCAGCAGCCGAAAATAATATTGCTGGACGAGCCTGCAAACCATATCGACCTTTCTGGCCAGCCTGAGCTTATAGCGCTTATGCGTGACTGGACAGCATCGGGAGGAGCAGCAGTGGCAGTTTTCCATGACCTGAGCCTTTGTGCTGCCGCATCGGACAGAATGATGCTTATGGACGGCGGAAAAAAGATAGCGGATGGCAGCTGTCGGGACATTTGCAGGAGCGATAAAATATCACAGATATACGGCTTTGATGTGCCGTCATATATGAAAAAAATGCTTTCATTCTGGTCGGAATGAAAGCATTTTTTTATTCTTCTTCCTTTACATAAAAAAGCTTTGCTATAAGCGAGTTCAGCGCCGCTTCATCGGGATAAAACTCCATAAATTCTTCTCCCACCACGGCTTCGCCCTCCATGGCATATATCTCGCCCAGCTCATACTCCCCTGCCTTTTTCGACAGCTCCTGGAGCTTGCTGACGGTGCAGTCGGAGATCATATAGCCTGCAAGACTTGTCACAACATCAACGGAAAAGCTGTCATCACCGTCTAAAAGCTGGCGTGCCTTGCTAAAGAAAGCGTTCATATATTCACGCTGCCTTGCCATTCGTGACAGGTTGCTGTTGTCGCCAACGCCTATTCTTCCACGGACATAGTGGAGAGCCTGCTCGCCTTTTAGCGTAACAGTCTCGCCCTTTATGAGAGTAGGGTCATAGTCGCCGAAATCATCAAGGACAGTTACCTCAATGCCGCCCACCAGATCGTTCAGCACAGGCACAGCGTCCATTGTAACAGACATATAGTGATCTACCTTTATGCCGCCCAGCAGTCCCGAAACAGCTTCTGCCGTGTTAAGGCAGCTCTGCTCCCTGCCGTTGCCGTAGGTATGGGCAAGGGCTATCTGCTCGGTAACGGTGTTTATCCTCTGTCCCGCAACGCCCAGAACACCAACCTTGACCATAGTGTCACGGTTTATCTGGATTATGTTGCAGGTCTTTTGCTCATCGTCCAGCACCAGCAGCAGGAGCATATCCGCCTGCTGGTCATTGTCGTATGAGGTATCATCAATATCGCTCTCAAACTTGTCAAGACCCATTATAAGGAAAGTCTGGATATTCTTGTTGAGAACATATTTTCCCCCGTCCACGGTGATATTTGCAGTAGTTCCCGCAGTGTTCTCCCCAAGAAAAGTGCCTTGGCGCTTTTCCCATAAATTCAGGATCACCAAGGCAGCAATAAAGATAAGTACACACACGAGAACCACGACCGCATACTTCCGTATGCGTGACTTATCGGATTCTCTTGTTTTATTCATAATAATTTATCGGGCTGAAATTATTCAGCGTCTTCCTCTGTAGTGTCGATAACGATAGCGTAAGCAGCAGCCTTCTTGGTCTTGAATACCAGCTTGCCGTTAGCATTTACCTTAGCGTCCTTTACAACGCTCCACTGGCCGTTGGAGTAGCAGAGAAGTGCAACGAACTTGTCAAGGTTGGGAGCCTTTACTCTTACTCTTGTGCCGCTCTTCTTGTCCTTGGGAAGTACGGAATAGAAGATATCGCTTACAGCGAGATTGGAAACGTCAAGACCCTGCTCTTCAGCAATATCGGCAATATCCTCGGTAAGCTCGGTAAGGTCGGTGTGCTTCTTTACATCATTGTAGCACTTTGTAAACTCTCTCTTCTGCTTTGCAGTAAGAGCGGAACGCTTGGAATAACCGTAAGCCTTGTACTTGTCATGTTCCTCGGTGTTGGCAGCAGTGCTGCCCTGCTCATCGTCCTTTGTGGAGGTAGATGGAGTAGTTGTGCCTGCGGTTGCGGAGCCTGATGTGGAAGTATCAGCCTCGGGACCGTGATGTGAAGGGCTGTAAACAATTTCGCCGTTAGCGGCAAATGCGCTTGTGGAGCATACGAAGGTTGCGGCAACAGCCATAACAAATGCTAATATCTTTTTAGTTTTCATCGTTCATTTTCCTTTCTGTATTTCATTTTTATGTAAGTTAAGAGTCTCAGAGACCAAGCAGGGCATTTCCCGTTTCGGTAATGCGCTCGACATAAGACCTGCCAAGCTTTTTCTCTATATGCTCATATGCGCTGCCGATAGCAGGAGGGCGGTCGGTAAGATTGTGGCAGTCCGACCCCAGCAGATGTATAAAACCGCTGCGGAGCAGGCGCATTGCCTTTCCTCTTGTTACCACGCTGTTGAAAAACGAAGCATTGGACTGTATCACAACTCCGTTTTCAATGAGCCTCCATATATTTTCCTTTTTCTGCCTTGGGAGAGGGCGCTCGATGTGAGCTATGACCACCGTTATCCCCGAGCAGGAAATGTTAAGGACCTCGCTTATCATATACTCGCTCCATGCTGACAAGGGCATTTCCAGCAGCAATGTGCTGCTGTCCCCGATGCAAAGGGAGTCAAGGCCTTCAAGTGAGCTGATGCCCGAATAATAGGCAACCTCTGCTCCCAGAAGTATCTTTGGGGCTTTAGGCGTATTTCCCAGCGCTTCCGCCAGACTTTCGTAAGCCCTCTGCCGCCTTGACAAAAACTTCTCCACGGACACCCTGTCGGCGTAAAAATGGGGAGTTGCCGCCACGGTATCAATGCCCTGATCTATGAGCATATCTATAAGCCCCAAGCTCATTCGGAGATTTTTGCTGCCGTCGTCAATGCCGGGAAGTATATGACTGTGAATATCTATCATTCTTATCAGCTTTCAGTAACGGTCTCAGCGCCGGGAAGCTCCTCGCTCTCAGGCTGCTGATAATAGTAGGTTTTATATTTGCCGTATTTGCTGTATTTACCGTAGGCTGCCTTTTCGTCCTTGGCATTGTTCATAACACAGCCAAGCACGTTTACGTTTGAGAGCTTCAGCTGCCTTACGCAGTTATCAAGCTCACGCTTTTCAACATATTCCTCACGGACAACAAGTATCATGCCCGATATAAGCTTTGATATTGCAAGAGCATCTGTTACCACATTTACGGGAGGCAGGTCAATGATTATGTAGTCGAACCTGTCTGCCATCATGTGCAGCATTTTCTCCATCTTTGCGGAGCCAAGCAGCTCAGAGGGGTTGGGAGGGATATTTCCCGACATCATGACGTACCAGTTTTCGTGTATATTGGTCTTATACACCTTGGTATCGCCGCCCTGGAGGAAATCCGTAAGTCCCGGCTGATTCTTGTATCCCAGCTTCTTTGCGATACTGGGGAGACGAAGGTCGCCGTCTATGAGCAGTACAGTCTTTCCGTCCTCTGCAAGAGCATAGGCAAGATTTATAGCAGTTGTGCTCTTTCCCTCGCCTCTTACCGAGCTTGTAACGCCGATTATGGGGCATTTCAGGTCATCGGGAAGGACAAAATTAAGATTTGTACGCAGCATCTTGTACTGTTCCTTGGCAACAAAGCTAAGGTTCTGGTGCAGCGTTTTTTTATCGGTAACAGCAAGCTGGTGCTTTTTTGTTTTCGCCATTATTTTATATTACCCGCCTTATCCATTCATTTTCACATCGAAGCCTTACTTGCCGTAAGAAGCATAGTAGCCGTATTTGCTCTTGCCCGAGCCCGAATCCACCAGATCGGGTACCTTTGCAAGCACGGGGAAGCCATAGGTCTGGAGAACATAATCCTCATCGTGGATAGTGTTGTCCATAATGGCAAGCAGAACGATTATGAATATGGAGACCGCAGCACCTATGAACATACCCATTGCGGTATATTTTGTAATGCTGGGAGATACCTTCTGAAGATCGGGAACACCTGCATCAACAACTTCCATTGAGGTTCCGTTGATAATAACGGAAATTCTCTTGGGAAGCACCTCTGCAATGCAGTTGACTATCTTTGCAGCCTCGTAAGGGTCAGTGGAAGTGACCTTTACGCTCATGATCTCGGTGTTGTTTACAGGGCCTGCCTCGATCATCTGACTGAGTTCCTCATATGTATAGGGCACCTGAGACCTTTCAATGACCTCTTCAAGAGTGGTGCGGTTGTTGAGGATAATGGTGTAGGTCTTTACAAGGCTCTGGGCAGCAGTTATCTCAGAGGAGCTGATGCTGAAGCTTGTATTGCCCACGCTGATGGAGCTGTTGTTTACATAAAGAAGTATTGACGAAGAATACTTGGGCTGGATTATGAAAGCCGAGTAGGCAAAGCCTATAGCCGCCGCTGCAATAGTTGCCAGTACAACTATCCAAGCTCTGTGCCAGACGCACTTTGCAAGGTACAGCAGGTCGATCACATAATAATCGTTATCCGTTGCTTTATCGGTCATGGAAATTATAATTCTCCTTTTGATTGACGTATAATGCTGTCCACACAATACAGTCTGCACGTAATGTTCAGATTTAGTATAACATATTATTAACAAAAAATCAAGCTATATCGACAAAAATAATGACTGCAATTTTGCTGATTTTCAGGTCTCGCCAATAAAAAATCTATATTTTTTCAACAAAAGAGCATTTACGAAGCATTATCGTCCGATCTTCTGCCCCATTCCGCTTAACGGAAACGAGACAGCTCCGCCTTCCATATTGAAAGTTGACATTCAAAGATAAGCTCTTGTTTAATAACGCCGCTTATCGCAATGATTATAGCACATCACAGCTTTAATGTCAAGTTTCCTTAGCATTCATCTGTTGACATTTTTCACAAACTTTTGCCTTTGGGAAGCCAAGCGCACCGTCACTGCATTACGCCTCGTAGCCCTTGCTGCGGATAACGTTAATAACACTGTCAACATATCTGCGGCAGATGTCCTCATCGGCGGCTTCCACCATTACACGCACCAGAGGCTCTGTTCCCGATTCACGGACAAGTATGCGTCCGCTTTCGCCAAGCTCCTGCGCCACAGCCTTGACCGCAGCCTGAACATCGCCGTCCTGCTGGGCAGCCTTTTTATCGGTAACACGGATATTTTCCAGCACCTGGGGATATATCTTCAAAGGCTCAGCAAGCTCGCTCATCTTTTTCTTCTTTGCCATCATAACTTCCATCATTTTGAGGCTGGTAAGGATACCGTCACCTGTGGAAGCATACTTAGAGAATATGATGTGTCCGCTCTGCTCGCCGCCTATTCGGCAGCTGTTCTTGGTCATATATTCATACACGTACTTGTCGCCAACGGCAGTCTTTGCGTATCCGATGCCCAGCTCGTCAAATGCCTTGTACAGACCGAAGTTGGACATTACAGTAGTAACGACAGTATTGTTGAGCAGCTTGCCGCGTTCTTTCATGTATGCGCCGTATATGTAAAGAATGTGGTCCCCCGAGATAACATTTCCCTTTTCATCAACGCACAGGCAGCGGTCAGCATCGCCGTCGTAAGCAAAGCCCACATCAAGACCGTTTTCCACCACATATTTGCAAAGTCCCTCAATGTGTGTGGAGCCTGCGTTCATGTTGATATTGGTGCCGTCGGGGGAAGCGTTTATAACATAAGTCTTTGCGCCCAGAGCGTCAAAGACGGATTTTGCAATGTTCCACGAGCTGCCGTTTGCGCAGTCAAGTCCCACCTTCATGCCCCTGAAAGAGTACATTCCGAGGGAAATAAGGTAGCCCACATAGCGGTTTCTGCCCGAAATGTAGTCAACAGTGCAGCCGATGTGCTCACGGTGGGCAAAGGGAACTTCCTCCCACTTCTGTCCGAACACTTCAAGCTTGCCGTCGATGTAATCCTCAACGAGAGAAATGGTCTCCTCGTCCATTTTCTCGCCGTTTCCGTTGATAAGCTTTATGCCATTGTCATAGTATGGGTTGTGGCTGGCGGATATCATAATGCCGCAGTCAAACTCATCAACCCTTGCAATATATGCAACAGATGGGGTGGTGGTAACATGGAGCAGATATGCGTCCGCTCCCGAAGCGGTAAGTCCGCCGACGATGGAATATTCAAACATATAGCTTGAACGGCGTGTGTCCTTGCCGATAACTATTTTTGCAGGGGTATCATCGCCCTTCTGCCTTTTAAGCTCGCCGTAATACCAGCCCAGAAAACGACCTACCTTGTAGGCATGGTCTGCCGTAAGGTTCTCGTTTGCTTCTCCTCTGAAGCCGTCTGTTCCGAAATATCTGCCCATTTTCTTTACCTCTCTCATTCTACAGTATTGCCCTGATCATATCAGCTCAGCAATAAAATCCAGTGTAAACATATCACAATTTTAACCCAATTAAACGTTTATGTCAATAGGGTGAGGGTGATTATTCACACTTCACCTCTATAAATATAGTTATCCCACACCGGATATATGTAAATATTCTTCCGAAAACGAAAAAGATCCCCGCCAAAGCAGGGATCTTGCAAGTTCAGTATCATTTAATTATAATCACAAAGCAAATAATGCCTGAAATAATGTTATAAATTGAAGCCCAGAAAGTCCATCTCATATACAATTCCAGACAATCCCAATAAGGGGTTCCATTGTACATCGCTGAAAGTACAATAATGCCAAAAGCAATCTGAATCAAAAACCAGATCAATAAATGTATGTTTTTACAATGGCTTTTTTCTTTGTTGCACCAAGCCCTTTGCACAAAAGGGATATAGAGGAATACAAACGGATCAATCATCCATGATACAAGGAAAAACAAACCGTCCTCCCCGCCGAAATATGCTATTATCACAATTATGTAAGAAATTATGCTGGGCAAAACGACTTTATACAAAGGAACGATTTTAATTTCTTTATGGAAGTCAATTTTCACCCTGCCAACCCCTTTGTGATATAATAATATGCAATAAAATTATACCACTTTGGGCTTGCTTTGTAAAGCCCCGATCAGCGTATTCCTAACGCTTTGCTCATTCAGCCTTTTCAGTCTCGGCAATATCTCCCTTGAGGAGCTTTCTTGTCTGAGGGACCTTGAAAAGCACATATGCGCCGATGCCTGTGAAGATCATCTCGGGGAGCATATATGAGCCGTTGTAAAGCAGGCTGTAGAGAACTGTATTGTCGGTGGAGAAGCCGTTCCACAGCTCGCCGTAGGAGTGCCAGATAACAACGCCGCTGAGGAAGTGGAACACAAATCTGATGAACACTGCCAGAATAGTTCCGCCCAGCCAGCCTGCTGCGCCCTTGTTTCTGAAAATGCCCGCAATGCCGAGAGAGGTGTATGCGAGAACATAGTCAAGCAGAATGCAGGCAATGAGCATTACAGGGGTAAGTCCCCAGCCGAAAAGTCCGTCGGTGATGCCCTGGAAAAGCTGGAACAGCGAGAACACAAAGGAAGCCGCAAAGCCTGCCTTTAAGCCCCTCTTGATGCTGTAAACAGCGATGGGGAGCATGGAGAGCAGTGTGATGGAGCCGCCCCACGGAAGTCTGTACACACGGATAAAGCTGAGAACAGCCGCCAGAGCGACCATTACAGCACCTTCGACCAGTACCTGTACCTTTGAGTTTTTCATTTTTCTTTTTTCCTTTCGGATATGTATTTTGCGATACGATATGCACAAGCAAACAATATGTATTCATAAAACAAATGAAAACATAAAAAAAGCGCACGCCAATAGGCATACGCATAAAACCGAGCATATTTCCCTACGTTGGCATTACCCATATCAGGTTCGGTCAGAACATCAATTTGCCCTATCTCAGCCGAAAAACATTCGGCACCCGTATCTCAATGTATATCATTATATAACAAACGCTCCTGCAATGCAAGAGCGTATTGTTATGTTAATGTGAATTTTTACATTATATTTAGTTGTGGCTGTAAGGTGCAATGAATATCAGTCAACCAGCTCGGGGTCGAAGGATTCCTTCCAGGGGAGGCCCCACTTGTTGAGAGCGTCCATAAAGGGATCGGGATCGAACTCCTCAACGTTATAAACGCCCGGCTTCTTCCACTTGCCGGTCATTACCATCATAGCGCCGATCATAGCGGGAACGCCTGTGGTGTAGGAGATAGCCTGTGAGCCTACCTCAGCATAGCACTCCTCGTGGACGCACACGTTGTAAACGTAATACTTGACGGGCTTGCCGTCCTTTTTGCCCTGCATTATGCAGCCGATGTTGGTCTTGCCCTTGGTTCTGGGGCCGAGGCTTGCGGGGTCGGGAAGCACTGCCTTTAAGAACTGGAGAGGAACTATCTCCATGCCGTTGTAGTTGATAGGCTCGATAGAGGTCATGCCCACGTCCTCAAGGCACTTGAGATGTGTAAGATAGGACTGACCGAAGGTCATGAAGAAGCGTATCCTCTTTATGCCCTTGATGTTAAGCGCCAGTGACTCCAGCTCCTCGTGGTGAAGCAGATACATATCCTTTTCGCCTATCTCGGGGAAGTTATATACACGCTTTATCTCCATAGGCTCGGTCTCAACCCACTTGCCGTCCTCGATATAAGAGCCCTTGGCGCTTACCTCACGGATATTTATCTCGGGGTTGAAGTTTGTTGCAAAGGGATATCCGTGGTCGCCTGCGTTGCAGTCAAGGATATCAATGTAGTTTATTTCGTCAAAATAGTGCTTCTGAGCATATGCGCAGAAAACGCCTGTAACGCCGGGGTCAAATCCGCAGCCCAGCAGAGCGGTGATGCCTGCCTTTTCAAATCTCTCTCGGTATGCCCACTGCCATGAATACTCGAACTTGGCGGTGTCCTCAGGCTCGTAGTTTGCGGTGTCAACATAATCCACACGGCACTCCAGGCAAGCGTCCATTATGGTAAGGTCCTGATAAGGAAGCGCAACATTTATGCAGATATCGGGCTTGAAATCCTTCATAAGAGCGACCAGCTCCTGAACATTGTCCGCATTGACCTGAGCTGTGCTTATTTTTGTCTTTGTTTTTCCCTCAAGCTTTGCCTTAACAGCGTCGCACTTGGATTTTGTGCGGGAGGCGATCATAATTTCCTCAAAAACGTCGGAATTCTGGCAGCACTTGTGGATAACAACGCTTGCCACGCCGCCGCAGCCGATAATAAGAGCTTTTCCCATAGCTTTAAAACCTCCGATTGATAAACTTGGACTGCAAAAGTCCGCTGAAAATATAATACCACATTTTATATGAATTTGCAAATGTTTTTTGGTGAAATGTGTGGGATATTTAAGGAAGGTGATATCGTGTGTATAATAAATATATTTTAAATCAAAGTAAATAAAATCGACGAGCATTTTGCAGCAGGCGAAAATACTGAAAATTCGCTCAAATCCGGATATCATCACAAACGCTAAGATTTATTAACGGAATTTTACCGATAAAAAGTGTAAAAGCAGTTATTTAATATTGTACAAATGATTAAATATAAGATATAACTTTGTGTAATTTATCAATATTCAAAAATGTAATTTTATGGTATTATGTGTATAATAGCATTTATAAACTATAAATATGTAAGGGAGGAATTTTATGAAAAAAACAGCTTTTTTGAAGACTGCCTTTTGGGCGCTGGCGTTCTGTATGGCGTTTGTGCTGATACCTAACAGCAATGCAAGCGTATCGGCAAGCGAAATGCCGTCAGGGCACACCTGCGACGGCGTTACTTATGACATACCCCTTGACAGCAGCTTCACAGGCGGCACTCTTGCTTCGGGCAATTATTATCTGACAGAGGGTATTACGCTAGCAAAAAAAATTGAGATCAATGCAGACTCCAATGTCAAGATATGCCTTAATGGTAATAGTATCAATACTGAAGATGTTACAGGATACGGCTATACAATAAATAACTACGGCACACTGACCCTTAATAACTGTGACACCGCAAATGGTATAATAAATACATACTCATTCAATTTTTTTTGTTATAACAACTCTGTACTTTATGGAAATGCAGCGATCTACTCACCGATGGACGTAAAGGGCAGAAGCAAAATAAGCGGCTGTACATTAAATAATGCTATTTCATGCACAGCTAATTCAGAGATAACAGGCGGCACTTTTTTAGATAGAACATATATCCGTAACTCTGCGGTTATCTCAGGCGGCACCTTTAACCAAGAGGTTAAAGCCTTTGATTCCAGCGTTATCACAGGTGGCTACTTCAGCAAAGCAATATCCGCATATCCAAATCACGAAAATTTCATCAAGGGCGGTTATTTCAAAACAAAGCCCGATGACAGCTATATCGCTGACGGATATGCAATAACGGCTTCGGGCAACAGCAATTACCCTTACAAGGTCGTTGCTATACATACCTGCAATGGTGTTACCTATGATAAGCCTCTTGACAGTTCATTTAAGGGCGGATATCTTGCTTCGGGCAATTATTATCTGACAGAGGATATCACACTTGCAAGCATAATTCAAATCAATGCAGGCTCCGATGTCAAGATATGCCTTAACGGAAAGAGCATTTCGGGACATTATGTGGAAAACCGTGGCACACTGACACTTAATAACTGTAATGCTGCAAATGGAAAGCTTAATAACTATTATTGTGGTTATGGTAACTCTGTGCTGTGCGGAAATGCTGTGATAAGCGGCACAAACATCTCACTTATAGACGGCAACAGCAGGATAAGCGGCTGTGTATTTGACAATTATATTCGCTTCCTGGACAACACATTGATAACAGGCGGCACCTTTAACCAAGGGGGTGAAGCATTTGATTCCAGCGTTATCGCAGGTGGCTACTTCAGCAAAGCAATATCCGTATATAACCCTAACGAAAAATTCATCAAGGGTGGTTATTTCAAAACAAAGCCTTATCACGGATATATCGCTGACGGATATGTCATAACAGATTCAGGCGATACCAATTACCCCTATAGAGTAGTAATGCCCCACACCTGTAACGGAGTTACATATGATAAGCCTCTTGACAGCAGCTTCACAGGCGGAACCCTTGCTTCGGGCAATTATTATCTGACAGAGGATATCGACCTTACAGACACAATTAAAATTGCAGCAGGCTCCGATGTCAAGATATGCCTTAATGGAAAAAATATTTCAGGATATAATGTGGAAAACCGTGGCACACTGACACTTAATAACTGTAATGCTGCAAATGGAAAGCTTAATAACTATTATTGTGGTTATGGTAACTCTGTGCTGTGCGGAAATGCTGTGATAAACAATACAATCTTCTCAAGTACAGAAGGTACCAGCAAGATAAGCGGATGTATATTTGACCATAAATTTGTCTGCATGGAAAATTCAGAGATAACAGGAGGTACCTTTAATCAAATAGTAGCCGTCCACGATTATGGCGTTATCACAGGCGGATACTTTGGCGGAACTGTTGCGAGCGGAACAGTCGACGACAAATTCATCAAAGGCGGTTATTTCAAAACCAAGCCCAATGACAATTTCATCGCTGACGGATATATCATAACAGCTTCGGGCAACAGCAATTACCCTTACAAGGTCGTTGCAACACACACCTGCAACGGCGTTACATATGATAAGCCTCTTGACAGTTCATTCACAGGCGGAGCCCTTGCTTCGGGTAATTACTATCTGACAGAGGATATCACACTTGCAAGCGACATCGAAATCAATACAGGCTCCGATGTCAAGATATGCCTTAACGGAAAGAATTTCGCATTATCAAATTATGTGATTAGCTACGGCACGCTTACCCTTAATAATTGTGATGCAAAAAGCGGAAAGTTAATTCTCAGCCGTTACTATTACGGCTTTAGCAACTCTGTCCTGTACGGAAATGCAGTGATAAGCAGCTCATACGCATCAAATATATCTTATAACGGCAAGGTAAGCGGCTGTGTATTTGATAATGAAGTTCGCTGCAACGACAATTCAATGATAACAGGCGGTACTTTTAACAAAGAAGTTGAATTTCATGGTAACAGCACAGTCACAGGCGGCTACTTTGGCGGAACAGTTAAGGGCGGATCCGGTCACACCAAATTCATCAAGGGCGGTTATTTCAAAACCAAGCCCGATGACAGCTATATCGCTGACGGATATGCAATAACGGCTTCGGGCAACACAAATTACCCTTACAAGGTCGCAGTTGCCCACATCTGCAACGGCGTTACCTATAGCAACCGACTTGACAGCACATTCACAGGCGGCACTCTTGCTTCGGGCAACTATTATCTCACCGAAAACCTCACCCTTACAAGCGAAATTCTGGTAGATAGAAACAGCATCGTCAAGATATGCCTCAACGGCCACAGCATTACTCAGACCGCAAACGCAGGCATATTCGCAAACAACGGAACCCTTGATGTCATCGACTGCATGGCAGCGGGAAAGCTTTCGGGCGGCAAGGGCTGCACTTCAACACAGGCAGGCGGCTGCATCTACAACAGCGGCACAATAACAATAAGCGGCATAACAATGGACGGAAACTCAGCTCCCCACGGCGGCGCTGTCAGCAACTACGGCGATATGCAGATAACAAACTGCACTATCACCAATAACTCCGCAAACGGCGACGGCGGCGGAATAAGCAATTCAGGCACTCTGACAGTTACAAACACAAAGATAACAGGCAACAACGCTGTGAACGGCGGCGGAATCTCGACTATCGGAAAGCTTACTCTTAACAATGTTACCGTTACAGGCAACACAGCAGATTACGGCAGCGGAATAAGAACTAACGCCTCCCCCGACGTTACTGTTTCAGGCGATATCATCATCAGGGATAACTCAGCAGGCAAATACCCCGATATGCTCCTTAACAGCAGCAAGCTGGCTGTTGATGCAAACGGACCGGGAGCAAATTCCTACATCAGCGTATCTGCTATCCCCGCTCCCACAAGTACCGCTCCCGTAAGCCTCACAGGCACAAACAACGCCGATTACAGCGGATATTTCCACACCGATAACCCAGACTACGCAATAATCAACGGCGAAAACAACACCGTAATGCTGGTAATGGGCGAATATACCGTCACCTTTGACGCAAATGGCCACGGAACCGCTCCCACTCAGCAGAAAACCACCTACGGCGGAAAGATAACCGAGCCTGCCGCTCCCACTGCGGAAAATTACTATTTCCAGGGCTGGTTCAAGGAAAGCACCTGCGAGAACATGTGGGATTTCGACAGCGACATTGTTACTGCCGATATCACACTCTACGCAAAATGGTCCGAATGCGACCACAGCGGCAACACAAATACTCTCTCCTGCACAAATAACACTACCTGCTCCGTATGCGGCGGAACAGTTGCTCCCACAGGTCATACTCCCTCGGCAAGCTGGTCTAACGACAGCACCGGCCACTGGAAGATATGCGAAAACCCATGGTGCGGCGAGATAATCGAGAAGTCCGCTCACACCTACGGCGGCTGGACTGTTACGATCCCCGCAACAGAGGAGCATGAGGGCGAACGTCAGCACACCTGCACAGAATGCGGATACACCGAGACAGAAATTATCTCCAAGGAAGCTCACGTCCATTCCTTCGGCAGCGAATGGAAGCATGACGGAACATACCACTGGCATGAATGTGACTGCGGCGAAAGGACCGACATATCGGCTCACACTCCCGACGGCGGCAGAACTGCTCAGTCAGGCGGGATATACACAGGAACTCTCACCTACACCTGCACAGTATGCGGCAGCGTAACAGGCACAGAGAGGATACAGGATAACAAGACCTACGATATCCCCGACTACACATTCGCTCCCCTTTACATCGAAACAGGCATAACCTACGAAAAGCTCCGCATCGGCGTTGAGACAGACGAAAGCTCCGTTACACTCAGCTGGAACAGCATAGGCGGAGCAAAGGGCTACAAGGTTTATGTCTATGACTCGGACGATGCACTTATCAGCGTTAAGAAGACAGACGAAACAACCATCACATTCAAAAAGCTCACCAACGGCGAGACATACAGATTTGTTGTAAAATACACCCTCAGCGGAAGAAGCTATCTCAGCAACTACTCCGATGAAGCAAAGGTGACTATCATGTACAAACCCTTTGTAAAGGTGTCCGCAGGGTTTGGAAGCGTAAAGCTCAGCTGGGAAGCAGTTGAGGGCGCAGAAAAGTATGCGGTTTACAAGATAAACGACGGCAGAGCGGTAAAGCTTACCGAGACCACAAAGCTTTCCGTAAGGATAAGCACTTCGGAAAAGGGCATTTACGGAGTTAAGGCATATGTTAACGGTAAATGGACAACGCTCACCACATCTGATCTGGTAAAGGCAAAGGCTGAATAAAAATCAATAGGACTGTTGCGATCGCAGCAGTCCTTTTTGGTTGTGTGGCTAATAAAAAAGCCGACACAAATAACCTCTTATACTAAGCACCAATTAAAAACTATACAAAAAATTGAGCATAATCTTGCGTATATGGATTATGCGATGATTTTTTGTCTATAGTTTTATTGGTGATTAGTATTAAGGCTCTTGGTGAAGCAGATTATATATAATATCAGGAAAATTATTACCGGCTCACTGGCGGCAAAAAGCCAGTGCTGTCTTCTGCCTGAAAAAATTTTCACAATGTTCTCCTTACTTCTTTTGCAGAAATAGTTATACTTTTTAATTATACAATATAAAAAATGTTTATTTAAGCACATACAAGCAATAATCTGTTAACTTTTAAAACATTTTCAGACATTGACTGCATAAACACGAAATTATGCAGTATAGGCTGTGAGACTATGAGTAATCGCAAAGAATTAACATAAAATTCACCAAATAACCCGTTAAAAGGATATTAAGTTTGCCGCAAAATGTAGTATAATCACAATCGAGATGTTGTCACTTTATGTCGAAGTGTATATACGAAAACATTTAACGCTTGCCGCAGACCGCTGACAATATTATGAAGCAACCTTATCAAAATGTTCCGAGATATACGTATTTTTACAAATGTGTTCGTCTATGAACATTCAGTCAGACTGAGACATTTTGAATAACGGCTGTGATACAGATACATATTCATGTGACTGTATGATATCCCTTTTAAAATAAACATATGGGAGGGTAACATGAACACAGAACAAAAGAACAGGTCAACTATACTTATCGTGGACGATTCCGAAATGAACCGTGAAATGCTTGCTGAGATACTCAAAGACGATTATGACACCATAGAAGCTGCCGACGGAAAGGAAGCCATCGCAGCTATCAAGGCTCATGAGAATGAGATAGATCTGGTGCTGCTGGATATCGTAATGCCCGAAATGGACGGCTTTGAGGTGCTTGCTCTTATGAACAGGTACAAGTGGATAGACTCCATTCCCGTTATAATGATATCCGCAGAGGGCGATTTTTCGTTTATAAAGAAAGCATATGATCTGGGCGTTACGGACTATATCCAGCGTCCCTATCAGAGCTACCCCATACACCGCAGGATAGACAACACCCTTATGCTCTACAACAAGCAGAAGCGTCTGCTGAACATCGTTGAAGAGCAGGTATATGCAAAGGAAAAAGACAACCGCACAATGATAAACATTCTGGGCCACATCGTTGAGTTCAGGAATGGCGAAAGCGGTATGCACGTCCACCATATACAGACCATAACAAGGCTGCTGCTCCGCAGGCTGGTGCAGAAAACAGATAAATATGACCTTACCGAGAAAGATATTCTCCAGATAATAACAGCCTCATCTCTCCACGATATCGGAAAGATAACCATTGACGACAAGATACTCAACAAGCCCGGCAAGCTCACAGACGAAGAGTTTGCCATAATGAAGACCCATGCCGCCGCAGGCGCAAATATGCTCAGGGATCTGCCCATATATCAGGAAAAGAGCCTTGTCCATGTGGCATATCAAATATGCAGGTGGCACCACGAGCGATATGACGGCAGGGGCTATCCCGACGGACTGAAGGGCGAAGATATCCCCATTTCCGCTCAGGTAGTGGCTCTGGCGGACGTTTATGACGCTCTTACCAGCGAGCGATGCTATAAAAAGGCATTCTCACACGAAAAGTCCATGGAAATGATAATGGACGGTCAGTGCGGTGCTTTCAATCCCCTGCTGCTGGAGTGCCTCAAGGACATCAGCGGAAACATTGCCCATGAGCTTGATATGGACTCCAAGGGCGAGATCGACAAGCAGATGCTTATGAACGTCACCGAAGAGATAATCGAGGACAAGATATCCGACCAGTCCAGCTACAGCTCAAAGCTGCTTGAAGCGGAGCATGAAAAGAGAGTGTTCTTTACCTCCGATATCAAGGAGATACAGTTTGAGTATGACGCTCAGGTGGAGACGGTATCTCTCTCCGAATACGGTGCAAAGCTTCTGGGCTATGAAAGCAGCGTGATATATCCTTACCGTGAAAAGAATGAATTTCTGGGCGATAAGGGAGCAGAGCTTATAAGCAAGCTCCGCAGCACCACAGCCGCCGCTCCCGACATCACTCCATATGAGACGGATATCACATACAACGGAAAAACAAGCAGATACAAGATAATAGCAAGGTCGCTGTGGACCAAGGACAATCCGCCCAAATACATAGGCGCACTTGGAAGAATAATCGACACAGGCAGCGAAGAAAAGAATTAAAGGAAGGTAATTGGTCTATGACTATTGAAGAATGCTACAAACAGCTCGGCGGAGATTACAGCAACGTGCTGAGCAGACTTAGCAATGATGCAATAATCCGAAAGTTTCTTGTAAAGTTCTTATCGGACGGCAGCTGCGGAAATATATTCACAAACCTTGAAAGCGGCAATCTGGAAGAGGCATTCCGTGCGGCGCACACCTTAAAGGGCATCTGCCAGAATCTGGGAATGGACAACCTTTACCGCTCCTCTTTTGAAGTAACGGAAGCTCTGCGTGGCGGCAGCAACAACACCAATGAAGAGATGCTCAGCCGCTTAAAGGCTGATTATGAGGCTGCTATGGAGACCATAAAGCAGCTCAGCTGATATGCTTACGGAATACAAAGATAAAAGGACTGCTGCGGGTGCGGCAGTCCTTTTCGGTGTACATATAGAGGTGATATCGTGTACGAAGAAGGATTTGCACTGCGGCTTGCACAGCTCAGGAACAAAAAGGGAGTATCCGCCCGTGATATGAGCCTGTCTATCGGGCAGAATGCAGGATATATCAACACCATTGAAAGCGGAAAAGCCTTTCCGTCAATGACGGTGTTCTTCTATATCTGCGAATATCTTGATACTAAGCACCAATTAAAAACTATACAAAAAATCGAGCATAATCTTGCGTGTATGGGTTATGTGAAGATTTTTTGTCTATAGTTTTATTGGTGATTAGTATCAGACCCCGCAAAGCCGTCGGAGCTTTCCGAAAATCTGAAAAAATTTGATGAGTCTCAGCTGGAAAGCATCTCGCAGATAGTAAAGGGGCTTATAAAATGATTTTATTATAAAAAATGCCGCCTGTCGCTTATTACAAGTGACAGGCGGTTCGTTTTATTGGCTATCGGTATTATCAGCCTGCGGGCCAGGTAAAATCTCTGCCCGAAAGCACATGGAAATGCAGGTGATGAACAGTCTGACCTGCGCAGTCTCCGCAGTTGGAAACTACTCTGAAGCCGTCCTTCATGCCCATTTCCTTGGAAAGCTGAGCGATTATCTCGAAAATATGCGCCACAACAGCGGAATTATCGTGAGTTATCTCAGCTGCGGAAGCGATATGCTCCTTGGGGATAACCAGAAAATGAATGGGTGCTGCGGGAGCTATATCGTAGAAAGCATAGCACATATCGTCCTCATAAACCTTCTTGGAGGGGATATCGCCGTTGATGATCTTGCAGAAAAGACAATCTTCCATCTTAGTTCTCCCTTACTTTACAAACTGAGCAACGATGCCGTCAAATGCGTTGATAGCTTCGTCGATCTTGTTCTTGTCGCCGATACCTGCCATTGCGGAATCGGGACGTCCGCCGCCCTTACCGCCTGTTATCTCAGCAGCAGCTCTTACGATCTTGCCTGCATTAGCGCCCTTGGCAACAGCTGCCTTGGAGCAAGCGCAGAGGAACTTAGGCTTCTCATCTGCTGTTCCTGCGATAAGGATAATGAAAGGCTCTTCAATTTCCTTAACTCTGTCAGCAAACTTGTCGTACATATCGGAACCAACGTTGGTAAGCATATTTGCCATTACCTTAACGCCGTTTACCTCACGGCAGTTCCTGAGAACTTCCTCAAATACGCCATCGGCAATGCGCTTCTTGAATGCTTCGTTGAGCTTTTCAAGACCCTTGTTTGTCTCGATAACGGAGGTTATCTTCTCAGCCAGCTGTGACATATCGCCGACCTTGAGGATATGAGCCGCTTCTCTTACTCTGTTCTCAACTTCGTTCAGGAGCTTGAGAACGCCGCTTCCTGTAACAGCCTCGATACGTCTGATGCCGGAAGCTACGGAGTTTTCGCCGATTATCTTGAACAGTCCCAGACGAGCGGTGTTGTCGATATGAGTACCGCCGCAGAACTCAACGGAAACGCCCTTTGCCTCAACAACTCTTACGATATTGCCGTACTTTTCGCCGAACAGAGCCATTGCGCCAAGCTTCTTAGCCTCTTCAATGGGCATCTCGGTCATGGTAACGGGGATAGCGTCAAATATATCCTTGTTTACGATAGCTTCGATCTCGGAAAGCTGCTCGGGTGTAACTGCCTCAAAGTGAGAGAAGTCGAAACGGCATCTCTCAGCGTCAACATAAGAACCTGCCTGATGAACATGGTCGCCCAGAACCTTTCTCAGAGCTGCCTGGAGCAGATGAGCTGCGGTGTGGTTTCTCATGATAGCGTAACGCTTTTCAACATTAACGGAAGCGGTAACGCTGTCGCCCTTGCCGAGACCGCCCATTTCAACTGTACCGAAGTGGAGGTACTGACCCTTTGCGGTCTTCTTGGTATCGGTAACTGCAAAGCGGCTCTCACCGATGGTGATAACGCCTGTGTCGCCTACCTGTCCGCCGCTCTCAGCGTAGAAAGGAGTTTCATCGAGGATAACAACTGCGTCATCGCCCTCGTTGAGCTCGCTAACTTCTGCACCGTCCTTGAATACGGCAAGAACCTTTGCATTTATTTCAAGCTGAGAATAATCATAGCCTGTGAACTTAGTCTTGGGGAGGTCAAGATTGCTCATTGCGTCCTCGTCCCATGAAGAGCCGCCCTTTGCAAGTCTGTCCTCTCTTGAACGCTTTCTGGACTCGTCAACGCAGGCTCTGAAGCCCTCCTCGTCAACGGAAATGCCCTTTTCCTCGGCGATCTCCTTGGTCAGGTCAATGGGGAAGCCGTAGGTATCGGAAAGCTTGAATGTATCCTCGCCGGAAAGAACGCCGCCCTTTTCGATGCCGTCCAGCATCTTGGTAAGAACGTCCATACCTGCGTCAATGGTCTTTGCAAAGCTCTCTTCCTCGTTGAGGATAAGCTTCTTGATGTACTCTCTCTTTTCCTCAAGCTCGGGGTATGCGCACTTGTTCTCGTCGATAACAGTGTCTGCAACCTTGTAGAGGAAAGGCTCCTTGATGCCCAGAAGTCTGCCGTGACGTGCTGCACGTCTGAGCAGTCTGCGGAGAACGTATCCTCTGCCTGTGTTGGAAGCGGTAACGCCATCGCCTACCATGAATGTGGTGCTTCTGATGTGGTCGGTGATAACACGGAGGGAAACGTCGGACTTTTCGTTTTCCTTATAATTTACGCCTGCAATGCGGCTGATGTGCTTCATTATGTTCTGAACTGTATCTACCTCGAAGAGGTTGTCAACGCCCTGCATAGCGCAGGCAAGACGCTCAAGACCCATACCTGTATCAATGTTCTTGTGAGCCATTTCAGCGTAGTGGCCGTTTCCGTCGCTGTCGAACTGGGAGAATACCAGGTTCCATATCTCGATAACTCTGTCGCAGTCGCTTGCCTGCTCAAAGCTCTCAAAGGGGCCGTATTCCTCGCCTCTGTCGAAGTGGATCTCGGAGCAGGGACCGCAGGGGCCGCTGCCGTGCTCCCAGAAGTTATCAGCCTTGCCAAGACGGATAATTCTCTCCTTGGGAATGCCGATGTCGTTCATCCAGATGCTCTCAGCCTCGTCATCGCTCTCAAAAATGGTTATCCACAGTCTGTCAGCGGGGATCTCCAGCACGCCTGTGAGGAACTCCCAAGCCCATGCGATAGCTTCCTTCTTGAAGTAGTCGCCGAAGGAGAAGTTGCCGAGCATTTCAAAATAAGTACCGTGGCGGGCAGTCTTACCTACACGCTCGATATCGGGGGTACGGATACACTTCTGGCAGGTAGTTACACGCACATTGGGAGGTGTTTCTGTGCCGAGGAAGAATTTTTTAAGAGGAGCCATACCGCTGTTGATGAGCAGAAGGCTGTTGTCTCCCTGAGGAATAAGATTAGCGCTGGGTAATCTTGTATGACCCTTGCTCTCGAAAAAAGAAAGATACTTTTCACGGAGCTGGTTAAGACCTGTCCATTCCATAATTTATAAGACTCCAATCTTTTTAAGGCAAAATCGCCCGATTTATATACATATATAATTTATTATAGCAAAGCGGAGTGAAATTGTCAAGTGCAGATACTGCATTTTTGAATATGGTTTTGTCCGTACCTGCGCCTTACGGCAAAAATCAAAATCGCCGTTCCTGACGGAACGTCTCTTGATTTCAAGCCGCCTGCATGAAATAGTTTCAGATTTATTGGTGATTAGTATTAGATGCTCCAACGCTTACTAAAAAAGGGCTGCCGCATCTTATGCAACAGCCCTTTTTCTATATCTGTTCTGAAACTCAGTCTCCGAATGAAACGCCCAGGTCTCTTGCGGTGATAACGTAATTGCCCTGAGGGTCAACAAACTTTGTCTTTCCCGCAACCTCGCTGAGAGGATTTTCGCCTATCTTTGCATTTATCATTGCAACGGAAACGCCGTACTTATCGGCGGCAATGAGCTGTGCTGCTCTTACGCCGAAGCGTGTTGCAAGTATTCTGTCGTATGCGGAGGGGCTTCCGCCTCTGAGCATATGTCCGGGAACGCACACTCTGGTCTCGATCCCGGTTGTTTTCTGTATCTGGGAAGCAATGGTATTTGTTGCTGTGGTGATGCCTGCGTCAAGTCTCTGCTTTGCACGCTCTTTCTTCTTGAGCTTTGCCTCTTCCTTGCTGTATGCTCCCTCTGCAACTGCAACGATGGAGAAGCAATGACCGTTATCGGCTCTCTTCTGCATTGCCTCGCATATCTTGTTGATATCGTAGGGTATCTCGGGAATGATGATAGCGTCCGCACCGCCTGCAATACCTGCATAAAGTGTGAGCCAGCCTGCCTTATTGCCCATTATCTCCACCATGAGTATTCTGCTGTGGGAAGCTGCCGTTGTATGGAGACGGTCGATAACATCGGTTGCGATATCCACTGCGGTATGAAAGCCGAAGGTAACATCTGTGCCGTAAATATCGTTATCAATGGTCTTGGGCAGTCCGATAACGTTAAGGCCCTCCTGAGAAAGCAGGTTTGCGGTTTTATGAGTGCCGTTTCCGCCAAGGGTGAGCAGACAGTCAAGCTTCTGCTTCTTGTAGGTATCCTTCATCTGCTTTACCTTGTCGATATTATCCTCGCCGATACTGGATATCATCTTGAAGGGCTGTCGCTTGGTGCCCAGGATAGTTCCGCCCTGAGTAAGTATTCCCGAAAATTCGGAGGGATCCATCTCTCTGGCAATGTTATTGATAAGTCCGTAGTAGCCGTTCTGTATTCCGACTATCTGCACATTATCGGTGCCCATAGTCTCGAAGCACGCCTTTGCAACGCCTCTTATAGTCGCATTAAGACCGGGGCAGTCGCCGCCGCTGGTAAGGATACCTATTCTTTTCTTTGCCATGATTTTCAATCCTCCTGTAAATTATGCCTTTGTTTTCTGAGGCTGACGCTCACGCAGGAACTGCTCGAACTTGTCTGCGGGCATGGGCTTTCCGAAGAAATATCCCTGAGCCTGGTCGCAGCCCGATTCTCTCAGTATATCAGCCTGACCTATAGTTTCAATGCCTTCGGCAATGGTCTCTATCTTCTTGGATTTTGCTATCCTGATAACGGCGGAGACTATCTCACGGGAGATAGCGTCGTCCTCAAGATACATTATAAAGGAACGGTCCAGCTTCAGCACGGTTATAGGCAGTATCTGGATATAGCTCAGTGACGAATAGCCTGTGCCGAAATCGTCCATGGAGAGCTTTACGCCCAGCTCCTTTATCTCCTTCATCTGAGCCACCGCATGGTCGATGTCCTTGAGGGCAAGGCTCTCGGTAAGCTCCACGTCAAGCCACTGAGGTGCAAGACCTGTTTCCCTGAGGGCTGTGCTTATGACCTCGGTAACGTTTGTCTGATAAAAGTCGATAGCGGTAAGGTTTATGGAAACGGTAATGGGTGCAAGTCCCATATCCTGCCATGCCTTGTTCCGGCGGCAAGCCTCGTAAAGCACGAAATGGCTTATCTTTGTGATAAGCAAGGACTTTTCCGCCACGGGGATAAAGTTGCAGGGAGGAACTACAGTGCCGTCGGGCTTTATCCAGCGGATAAGAGCCTCCATGCCCACAACGTTTCCTGTTGCAAGGTCTATCTTGGGCTGATAATAGAGCACCAGCTCGTTGTTGTCTATAGCCTTTGCAAGATCCCTTTCTATCTCGTTGCCCTGAATGATCGCATCATGGGCGTGATTATCAAAGCGGAGGATAGAGTTCTTGGTTCCGTCGGAAAGGCTGAGTGCGAACTCGGCACGGTCAAGCACCTGAGCAAACTCGCAGCCGCCACCGTCTGACATAAGGCAGTAGCCTGCGGAGCAGGTAAGGTTCTGAGCCTCCAGGCCCATTCCGCCGATATCGGCAATATCCGCCTGAACGCTCTTTATTATACGCACAGGCAGCTGATCGTCGCTGTCGGTATGGACGATGAGGGCGAAGTTATCGCCGCCTATTCTTGCCGCAAAACCGCTTTCGCTCACGTTTACGGAAAGTGCGGAAGCAAACTTTCTCAGCAGCAGGTTTCCGTTGGCATAGCCGCAGGTATCGTTTATAATGTGGAAATTATCAATATCGAATACGATTATCCAGTAATCAATGCTGCTGTCATCACGGGTGCATTCCAGAATCTCATTGCCCATGAGCATGAACTTGTTTCTGTTGTAGATCTGGGTAACTTCGTCGATATACGCCATGCGTTCGATTACCAGATCCTTTTCCTTGTCGGCGGTGATGTCGATTATTGCGCCGCCTATACACTTTTCGCCGCTGTCGGAAACTGCCTTGTAACGGAAGTTGTACCAGTGATACATTCCGTCTGCGCTCATGGCACGGAAGTCAACGGTGCGGACTTCATCTGAACGCACATCGTCATGGATAGTCTTCATACCCGATGCAAAGCTGTCGAATATTACCCTGTCCTGAGGGTGGAAAGCCTTTCTCAGCACGCTTTCTTCAATGTATCCGTCCTCGGAAACTATTCCCAGCATGGAACGGAGACGTGTGGAGCAGTAATACTTGGGATTATCTGCTTCTCTCAGCAGCAGACCTATCTCGGAAAGGCCCGTGGTAAGGGCATATTTTCTTTCCGACTCGCCCAGCTTCTTTGAGTAGGAGATTATCTCGTTCCTCATCTTGTTGACCTCGGTAAGATCGGGGCCAATGGATATCATAATGGTCTGTGTCTCGTTATGGGTAACTATCCTTGAAACGATGGAAGTGTTCCAGACGGTACACACAACAGAGCCGTCCTTTGCCTTGAAGAAGAATTCCTCGTCCTTGTTGTTTACTATGGCCTGAAGATTTTCGCTGAAAGCGTCCGCAGGGAGTATTTTTTTAAGGTTTGCAGGGTCACGAAGCTCCTCCTCGGAGTAGCCTGTGATGCGCACGAGAGAATTATTCACACGGACATAGCTGAAATTAGTATCCCACAGAACCGCCATAGCATTCAGGTGATCTATAACGTGCTCCAGATTTTCCTTTTCCTGTGAAGCCCTCAGCCTTGTAAGCAGCAGCACGATTGCAGCTGTGATAATGCACACGCCCGCTCCCGCAATGCAGAGAATAGATACTATATCGCCCGCACTTTCCGAGTTTTTCCTGATAAGCTTTATGATAAAAAATGCACAGCACACAACAGTTGCCGCAATGATAACAGATGCGATAAGGATATCACGCATATGCTTCTGCCTTGTATTATCCGTTGATGCTCCCCCCCTTCTTATTGTAAGGTCACGCAGATATCAATGTATTTCTTAGCCTAAAAGCTGATTTTTATGCAATTCAACTCATTATTATTATACAATTTTGGCCCAATTTTGTCAATATAGTTAAATAAACAAATATGAGCAAAAAGATTGCCATTTTGTTCTTATTTAATGTATATTAAACTTTGAGTGCGTTATCTCGGGCAGCAGACATTCCGCCTGATGATACGCTTGACTAATACTAAGCACCAATTAAAAACTATACAAAAAATTGAGCATAATCTTGCGTATATGGATTATGCGATGATTTTTTGTCTATAGTTTTATTGGTGATTAGTATAACTCCGTTATATTTGGCAATGTTAAATTAACGATAGCAAACCAAAACTGTGGTTATATTTATTGACTTCCGAAAAGAAGTAATGTATAAAACAACAGCCCCACAGTTATCTGTGGGGCTGTTGTTTTATTTATCCTGTTCAAGAGTGAACTCTATCTCAAACTCGGTAACTTCTCCTGTGATAGTCTTTCTATAGACCTTTGCAGTCACCTTATCCCCCGCCTTGGCGGTATTCTGGAAGTTTTTAACGTCCTGTGCGGTGAGTATCTGCTTGCCGTTAAGCTCGGTTATGATATCGTCCTTCTGGAGGTCGGTGTTTGCAACATCGCAGTCGGGAGATATCTCGGAAATGAGCATACCGGGCTTTACGTCCAGCTGTGCGGCATATTCGGGTGTGATAAGGCTGTACATTATACCAATTCTGGGTCTGTCGCTCACGTAGCCCTTTTCGATAAGATCCTCCGCAATGGGCACTGCAAAGTCAGAAGCAATGGCAAAGCCGATATTTTCCGAGCCTGTGGAGCTGTACTTGCTCACAACTATTCCGACCACCTGACCGTACAGATTGACCAGCGCTCCGCCCGAATTACCGAAGTTAAGGGCTGCATCTGTCTGAATGCAGGTAATGGGATAATTGGTGTAGCTCTGTATCTCTCTGTTCACGTAGGAAACATATCCCACGGTAACGGTGTCGTTGAAGCCCCCTGCATTTCCTATGGCGACGACCTGCTCGCCCTGCTTCATATCGTCGGAGCTGCCTATAACGGCAGGCACAAGGTCATCTGCCTCTATTTTAAGCACCGCAAGGTCTGTTCTTGTGTCAATGCCCACAACGGTCGCCTCGAATTCACGCTCGTCGTGGAGCTTCGCCTTGAAGCGCTTGATATCCTCCACAGCGTGGGCGTTGGTGATGATGTATCCGTCCTCGGAAATGATTATGCCCGAAGCCTCGTTGTATGCGGCAATGGAAGTATCGGTATAGCCGTACAGATTTACTATAGAGGGAAGCACCTGTTCAGCCGCTCCCACGGTGGTGAAAAGCCCTGTTTCCTTGTCGGCGTAAAGGGAATCGTCCGCAGGGTGGGGCGCCACGTTTATATTGACGGTAACTCCGCTGCCGGATGGAGTGCCGGCGATCTCCTTATCGTCATTCTTATGGCCTGCCGCCAGCAGAAGCATAACTATCGCCAGAAGCGCCACAAGGCAGATAATGGCGATAATGAGCCATGCCTTGGAGGACTTTTTCATCTCTTTCTGAGGTATATCCGACACGGGAGGAACTCCCCCGCCCTGTGTGGGATAAGCCGCATATCCGCCCTGCTGGGCATACTGCGCATACTGCTGCTGCGCCTGTGCATGACCCTGCTGTCCCTGATTTGCCGCATAGGGGCTGTGGGGAACATAGCCGTTGTTACTGTACATTGAGCGGTACTGCATATCGGCTCCCTGCTGATATGGGTCAAATGGCTGTTGCACATTTTGCGCTTGCACATTCTGTGCATATCCATTCTGTGCATAACCGTTTTGAGCATATCCGTTGGAAGTCTGCCGATATTGAGTTTCCGCAAAGCTCTGCTCCGCAAAAACATCGTCATGGGGCTTTTCCTGCCCATTTTTCTGAGCGGAAGTTTCCCGAGCCGAAGTTTCCTGAACAGGAGCTTCCTGAATTGGCGCCTGTTCAGGCTCATTGTGAGAAGTCTCACCCTGAGTATCGCCCTGAACGGGAGTGTTGTTTTCAAACTGATCCATTTTATTGACCATTCCTTTTTAGAATTTACATTATAATAAAAAGAAAAGGGGGAAAGATTCCCCCTTATTATTGTTCCGAACGATGCGAGCCGGGATTACCCACAGGCAGGGAAAATTCAAACTCAGTATATTCACCGGGCTTACTTCGTACAAGAATCGAGCCGTCGTGAAGCTTTATTATGGAGCGGACTATGGAAAGACCAAGTCCAACGCCTGTTTTATCCTTACCCCTGGATTCATCGGTTTTGTAAAATCTGTCAAAGACCTTGTTTATCTCGTTCTTTTTCAGACCCTCGCCGCTGTTTCTTATAACTGCATAGACAAATTTATCGTCCTTGCGGAAATCGTAGGAGATATATCCGCCCTCGTCAACAAACTTTACAGCGTTTTCCGTCAGGTTGTATATTACCTGCTGAGCAAGATCCTCGTCGGCATTGACGAAAAATCTGCCTGCGTCAAGTCCTCTTATATCAATGTGCTTTGCCTCGATGCGCTTTTCAAAAAGCAGCACCGTCCTGATAGTCAGACTCGTAAGGTCAAACACCTCTGTCTGAAGCTCCAGCTCGCCTGCTTCATATTTTGAGATATTCAACATGGAGCGGACAAGTCTCGCCAGGCGGTTTATTTCCTCGGATACCGTTCTCAGGTACTGCTTATGCTGGCTTTCGGGAATGGTGCCGTCCAGGATTCCGTCAACAAATCCGCCGATGGTGGTCATGGGCGTTCTCAGCTCGTGGGAAACGTTGGAGATAAAGCTCTTTCTGTTTTCCTCGATAGCTTCAAGGGAGCTTGCCATATCGTTAAGGGTATTGGCAAGGTACCCCATTTCGTTCTGGTCGGATATGTTCACCTTTTCGGAGAAATCACCCTCGCCGAAACGCTTTGCCGCCAGCGTCATTTCCTTTACGGGGCTGAGTATCCTGCTTATGGTGTATTTGAGCAGCGGATACACAACTATCATTATCACTGCAAATATCAGCAGGAACGCAAGTATCGCCCTTTTTAGGTACTCCACCAGCAGGTCGCCCGGAGCAGTGATGCAAAGATACATCGTCTGCCCTTCCCGCACCTCAAAGCTTGAAAGCAGATTAAGGCGTGCGCCGTCAAAATAGCCGTTCAGCGTACCCATGGAGTATTTTCCTGTTGAGGTGGCAGACTTTATTGCATCCGAGTTCAGCTTTTTGCCATAATGCGAACAAGGTGATGCTTCGGAACAAGCCAAAACATCACCGCTGCCGTCAAATAGGATAATTAAAGTGTTTGTCCAGTTGCTCATGCTTCTGAGACCGTTTTCCATCTCTGTGACATTACCGCTGTCAAAGCCGTCCGCCAACACTGCCCTGTATTCTGACAGGACTTCATTGGAAACATTGCTCAGAACAGTTCTTCTGTCATTGAGATATGTCGAAAAGGAGAAACTTATGAGCAGCGCAGACATACATATGAGTGATGCGGCGATAAGCGCTATGCACAAGCTGAAATACTCGGAAGCAATGCTTTTACGCATTGTCCTCCTCAGCCTCGAACTTGTAGCCTACGCCCCATACGGTCTTGAGCGCCCACTTGTCGGAAACGCCCTCGAGCTTCTCACGAAGACGCTTGATATGAACGTCGATGGTACGGGAGTCACCGTAATACTCAAAGCCCCAGACCTCATCAAGGAGCTGGTCTCTTGTATAAACTCTGTTGGGGTTGGAAGCGAGGTAGAACAGAAGCTCAAGCTCCTTAGGAGGAGTATCCATTACCTTGCCGTCAACTCTCAGCTCGTATCTGGTCATATTTACTACCAGCTTGTCGTACTTAACTTCTCTTACCTCGGACTCGGAAGAGGACTGACCGATTCTTCTGGAAACGGCCTTTATTCTTGCGATAACTTCCTTAGTATCGAAGGGCTTAACAACGTAGTCATCGGCACCCAGCTCAAGCCCCAGTACCTTATCAAAGGTCTCGCTCTTGGCGGTTATCATGATTATAGGCACGTTGGACTTCTTTCTGATCTCACGGCAAACCTGCCAGCCGTCCAGACCGGGGAGCATGATATCAAGAAGCACGATATCGGGCTTGAGAGCGTTGAACTTAACAACAGCCTCATCGCCGTCGTGAGAAACCATTACTCCGTAGCCTTCTTTTTCCAGATACAGTTTAAGGAGTTCGCAGATGTTATTATCGTCATCAACTACAAGTACCTTACCAAGTGACATATCTTATTCCTCCTGTTTTATTGACCTCAGGGTCATTTTACATCGTAAATTACAAAGCTGTCCGATAAGAAATCGTTAAAAATTATTCGGATATGCTATATTACTCATTATATAATATATTTCACCAAAGTTTATAAATTTTATCAGCAACTATTATGAACCATTTGTAAATTTCATAAAATAAGCCTTCAATTTTTATAGTGAATTAAAACTATATTCATTTTTGCACTTGGCAGATGTACCCGCATATATGTTCGGTTACGTCATGTTTACCGATACTTAAAAATATGGTCACGGCTCATAAAATCCGGGCTTGCTAAGCAGTATTATAAGATCGACCAGCCAGCCGATGCCGAAAAGTCCGCAGGTACAGAGATAAAGCAGACCTGTGAATATCTTGCCCTCATAGAACCTGTGTGCGCCGAAAATGCCGAACAGCAGGCAGAGGATAAGGGAAACTCTCTTATCCTTGAGCTTTCCATGACCATAGGCATAGGAATTTACGTTGCCGCTGTTAACGTTTGCGGAGGTGTTTGTGGTGGTGGTAGTTGAATAGTTATAGTTGTAGTTATAAACATTCTGGGGCTGCTGAGCCGTCTGGGTCTGAGCCTGTGCCGTCGGTTGGGAATACTGCTGCTGTGTCCGGCTTTGCGAAGAGCCAAAGGTCTTTGCTCCGCATCGGCTGCAGAATGCGTCCCCCGCATCAAGGCGGTTTCCGCACTTGGAGCAGAATGCCGCTCCCGTATCGTTGTCATCGACCACTATATTCAGTTCATCGGCAGGCTCTGCATAGGCAGTCTCATTTGTATTTTTATTTTCACGCCGAGGACTGTAAAATTCGTTCATAGTGATGCTCCTTTCGCTGTGTCCTTACCTTAGATAACGTAAATCAAGTTACACTTATAGTATATACCATTCCCTGCTCCGTGTCAAATGAATATGTACCGTTATTTTCGGAAAGAGGTATATTTTTACTGTTCGCAGTGACGGTTATCTTTTTATCTGTCCTTATCACTGCGGGCTGACCTGCAAGGGAAATTATCTTTGCAGATGAAAGGCTGCCCTCAGCCCAGTCAAAGCTTACCTCAAATCCGCCTCGTGCTCTAAGTCCCTTTACGCTGCCGCTTTTCCACATGGGAGGCAGTGCGGGGAGGAAATGCAGCTCGCCGCATTCGCTTTGAAAAACAGCTTCTCCTATACCTGCGCCTCCGCCGAAGTTTCCGTCTATCTGGAAGGGCGGGTGCATATCGAACATATTTATGCTGGTGGAATGTGCAAGCAGAGCCTGAATGTTCTCGCCGACCTTTTCGCCGTCAAAAAGCCTTGCCCACATATTGATTATCCATGCCCTTGACCAGCCTGTGTGTCCTCCGCCATGGGAAAGGCGGCGTTCAAGAGTGGCTCTTGCCGCAGCTGCCAGCTCAGGTGTCTTTACGGGAGATATCATATCCGCAGGATAAAGGGCGTACAGCTGGGAAATATGCCTGTGTCCCGGCTCTACCTCGTCATAATCCCTTGCCCACTCCATTATCTGACCGTACTTGCCTATCTGAGGCTTGGGCAGGCGGTCTCTTGCAGCCCTGATGTCGCTTACTGTCTTGGCATACTCGTCGCCGCCCAGGATATCATAAGCGCCTATAACTGCGCTGAAAAGGGTGTAAAGTATCTGGCTGTCCATGGAAGGGCCGCTGCAAAGCGTTCCTGTTCTGCCGTTGGTGGCGTAATAGGTGTTCTCGGGGGAAACGGAGGGGTTTGTCACAAGGCAGCCCTCGTCATTTTCCGTCAGGTAATCAAGGAAAAACTCTGCGCTTTCCACCAAAGTATCAAACTTTTCCGCAAGGAAATCCTCATCACGGGTGAAGAGGAAATGCTCCCAGATGTGGGTGCAAAGCCACGCCAGACCCATTGGCCACAAGGTTCCGGGAAGCCACTTGTCCTGGGGTGCTGTATCGCCCCAGATATCGGTGTTGTGATGACACACCGCTCCCCTGCATCTGTACATACTGCGGGCGGTAACTCTGCCGTTCTCCCTCATGCGCTCGATATGGTCGTAAAGGGGCGTGCAGCACTCGGGCAGATTCTGCATAAGTGCGCCCCAGTAGTTCATCTCGGTGTTGATGTTAATAGTATATTTTCCGCCCCACGCAGGCCACATATCCTTGTTCCAGATACCCTGGAGATTAAGGGGGAGAGTTCCCTCACGGGAGCCTGCTATCATAAGGTAGCGGGAGAAGTTGAAGTACATAGCAACCAGCTCATTGTCATACACGCCGTTCTTTACGTCCGCAAGGCGCTCATCTGTGGGCTTGGTAATGCTTTCGCCCACAGGAGAGAGGGTAAGGCTGCATCTGTCAAAAAGTGAGCGGTAGTCGGAGATATGGCGGTCAAGGAGCTTTTCATAGGGCTTTCTTGCGGCAGTCTTTGCCTGATTAACTGCCTTTTTCTCATAATCCCCTGTTCTCCATGCAGACTGGGCGGCGATAATGATATCCGCCTCGTCAGCGTCCTTGCAGAAAAGTCTGTTGGCATCGGTGCCGCACTGGCCGCCCTTTGCCCTTACCGTTATGGCGCAGGCATAGGGAATACCGTCGGAAACGGTGAAAAGAACTGTCTTATCATCATAAGCTTCATTCTTGTCATAGTTGTCGTCCCTGCCGTCAATGGCGGAGACAAAGGAAATGCTGCCCTTTTTATCCGCAGAGAAATGGACGATGATGACCTCATCGGGGTGGGAAGCGATAACGGTGCGGGTGTATTTTACTCCGCCTGATGTAAACGTTGTCACGCATACAGCTGTGTCAAGGCTCAGGGAACGGACATATCCCTCATACTCCCCTGCGCTCTGCCAGATGTGCAGGTCGCCCAGAGGCTGATAGTGGCGCTGATTTTCATTGGTGCCGTAGAACGCATCTGCGCACAGCTCTTCCGCCTCGGTGGTCTTTTCCTCCCTTATAAGGGTGCGTATTTTTTCAAGATTATCATACGCCTTGGGATTGTTCCTGTTTCTGAAGCCGCCTGACCAGAGGGAATCCTCGTTAAGCTGGATAAGCTCACCTGCGGGCGTTCCGAAAACCATGCCTCCCATTCTGCCGTTTCCCACGGGAAGGGCGTCATTCCAGTCAGCTGCGGGACTGTTATAATAAAGTTCGGTTGAAGGATTCATATCTTTAGTTCCTTTCGGTTATTTTGTTTATAAAAAACAACTGCTGATCCAACCGTAATATATAATTGTAAAACGGTTAAATCAGCACTTGCTTTTTGCAGTATAAAAGCTCTGCGGAACGGAAAGACCGTTCCGCAGCACTTCATATTTAATGTCGCTAAATTACATACCTGTAAGACCGGATCTTGCGATACCCTCTGTAAAGTTCTTCTGGAGGAAGATGTACATTACAAGGATGGGTGTGATGGAGATAAGGCAGCCTGCTTCCATCCAAACGATAAGCTCACGGGCATTTACCTTAACGGTACCGTTGTTGAACAGGATACGTGTAAGGGAAGCGTCCAGATTCTTAAGCTGGAGGGCGATCGTGCTGTTATCTGTGAAGAACGAAGTACTTACATAGTAGTCATTCCAGTACCATACTACTGAAAGCAGGAAAACGGTAAGGAATGTGGAGCCTGCGTTGGGGACCATTACCTTGATAAAGGTTCTGAAAGGAGAGCATCCGTCCAGATAAGCTGCGTCCTCGAGCTCCTTGGGAAGGCTTCTGAAGGACTGTCTGAAAAGGAAGATGAACAGGCCTGCACGAAGTCCGTTTGCTGTGATAGCGGGCATATACATTGTAAGAGGGCTGTTGATAAGGTTGATGTAGTCGCCTGCGATCACGTGCCATATTCCCAGAGGATTGAAGTAACGGAAGAACATATACTGGGGAATAAGTATGATCTGTGATGGAACCAGGATCATCATGATTACAACGCCGAAGAGAATGTTTTTACCCTTGAAGTTAAATCGTCCGAAGCCGTAGCCTGTTATCGCACAGGTGATTACCTGAACGATGGAGCAGCCGATGTTGATGAACAGTGTGTTGCCCAGAGTGCTCCAGAAGTTCATAACTCTTACTACGTCCTTGATGTTGCTGGTAGTAAAGCTCTTGGATATCCAGATAATCGTGGGGTCGTTCATCTCGGATCTGGGACGGAACGCTGCTGTGATCATATACAGCAGGGGATAGATGATAACGAAGCAAAGACCGATTACCAGCAGCGCACGGCACACGGGCCAAACGGTATCGAATGCTCTTTTGCGCTTAAGGTACTTCTGCTCTGCGGGTGTAAGGGAAGCGAGACGCTTCTTAAAGCGCTCACGCTCCTCCTTGCGGGATCTTTTCTCCTCCTTGGGAGGCTTTTCCGACTGACGCTTTTTAAGGTAGTCGGAAATGGGATTAGACTTAAGTGTTTTTTCTGCCATTTTTTCCAACTCCTTAATCAATCATCGTAGTAAACGATCTTGTTCATGATCGCAAAGATAATGCCGACTGCAATAAGAACTATTGCAAAGTAGCTCCATGCCATCGCCGCCGAGAAACCGTACTTCCAGTCGTCCTGAACTGTGAGCACCTGCTCCATGACGACGTTGGTGGGGTCGGTGAATGTATCAATGATGGTGTAAACCAGGTTTACAAGGATCATAGGCGATACATAAGGAAGAGTGATCTTCCAGAAGAACTCCCATGAGGTAGCACCCTCGATGGCAGCTGCTTCCTTAGCAGATGTGGGGATACCCTGGAGGGCTGACAGGAAGATGATGATCTGGATACCGCACTTCCATACCAGGTTCAGGATGTCCGAAGTCATTGTCGAAAGCATTTCCGTGAGCTTGTCGTTGAAGCCGTAGATTCCCACGAACTCCAGCAGCTCATCTACCATGTCAGCGGAGAACATTGTGGAGAACTGGTCTGCGTCTGCTGTTCCGCTGGTGTCAAGGTTACCGGTGATGATAGCGTAAACGGGACCTGTCGCAATGATTACGGGCAGGAAGAAAACCGCTCTGGCAAAGGTACGGCCCCTGAACTTCTGGTTAATGATGATAGCAACGAACAGTGAGAAGATAATGATGATAGGTGTCTGCCAGAGGGTCTGTCCCAGCACCTCGACCAGATTTTTTCTGAAATCAGGGTCTGTCATGAACGCTCTCTTGTAGTTATCAAGTCCAAGAGGGCTCATAATGAGCTGTCCGACGTCGGGCTTTACATCATAAAAGGAATAGATGAAGGACTTGACAACGGGGATAATGAAGAATATGAGCGCTCCCACGAACCAGAGGGCGATGAAGCCATAGCCGTAAAGTCCTTTTTTCTTTTCATAGGAAAGGTTCAGTCCTCTCATAATCCGATGACCTCCTCTCCAATGTAATCAGCAAGGCTGTAGGTCTCATTGCCTGCCTTGACTGTGTTTTCAGCGAAGTTTACCACGGTGGTGTAGCCGTTGTCATATACAGTCTCGATCTCGTCTCCGTCCTCGGAGATGTTGTAGGAAACGATAACTGCATCGGACGCAGGTGTGAGCACCTTGTCAGCAAGCTGATAAAGCTCGGAAGCTTCATTTACCCAGTTTGCGTAGTAAGCGTAGTAGTAGCAGTCAAGCTTGGTATCCTTCAGGTCACTTGCCTCGATTCCTACGAAGTCGAAGCTCAGGTTGCTGCCTGCAGCAAGGGAAGTAAGGATCTGCTTGGAGATATTCGCCTCGCTGTTTACTGCTGTGGAAGCGTAAGGAGTTACGCCGTGGAGCACCATCTGATAGAAGGGAATATCGTAATCGAACAGGTCGAACTTACTGGAGGATACGGGAACGTTTGTGAGGTAATCAGCATAAGGGAGAACGTACTCCGCAGGATTTTCCGCAAGAACGCTTCCGCTTGACTTTGCGCTGCTGTAGATATCGGTAACGATACCCTTAGCCATCTCACGGGAAACAGCCTTCTTGCCGTAGTCGCCGTAAATGGTGTTTGCAAGACTTCCGAATGCGAAGTTTGAAACTCCGTTCTTATTGTAGCTGCTGATGAGCTTTGTGAACGCCTTGTTGTAGGAAGCGGGAGTAAACAGCGAAAGCGGGCTGTAGTACTCGTTTGCGATACCGTGAGCCAGGTCGTAAACGGAGATCTGGGAATATGCGTTCGATACTCTGATGGAGGTATTTGTCATATTCCAGTAGCCGTTGCCTGTCTTGAACTGCTGGTTATCAACAGAGGGATAAAGCTTGATGTTGTTGGACTCAGCATAGCTCATAAGATCCTTGAACTTGCTCTTTCCGCCCAGCTTGGAGCAGGGGTCAAAGGAGTCTGTGATCTTCTCGCCGATATTGGTGCTTGAATACTTGTTGTAAGTAACGACCATATCGTCAACGCCGTTGGAGTTGAGAGTTTCGAGAATGTACTGAGCAGTTTCAAACTTTGTAACAGATTCCTTAACGGTAACGGGGAGACCTGCGATGGATTCCTTCTTGAGGGTTCCGCCGTAAAGGTCAACATACAGTGAGGAGGAATCGGTAAGATCCTTGTCCTCAACGCCCTTTTCCTTGATAAGGTAATCTCTGTACTTAGCGGCGATATCGGTGTAATCAACTTCCTCGCCGTTGTCGGAAACGGGATAATATCTTATTTCGATCTCGGGAATGAGGATTCCTCTCTTCTCAAATACCTTCAGGGGGTTGGATTCACCGCCCATGAGATATTCGTCTGAAGTTCTCAGCTCGAAATCAAAATATGTGGAGTTGTAGTCGGTGTTGTTCTGGTTTGATACGTAGCTGTTGATGGAAGCACAGGTATCGCCCTTTGAAGCAACTACCATCATTGCGCTGTCTCCCTTGACGATGCCGTACATGGGGAGATTTACGTTCTGGATAACTGCCTGCTTGGTGGTCTTTACGGCGGTGATATCTCTGCCGTAAACCTTGCCTGTGTATGTTTTAAGACCTGTCTTGCCGTTGTTGAAGTTGATGACCGCACCCGAACCGTCAGGTACAACGAAATAGCCGTCTTCATCAAGTCCTGCGGCACCGAAGGTGGTCATGAAAGCCAGATCTGTTACCAGCTGACCGTCAACAGTGGAAGGATTCTTCTCCTCGATAGCGGAGGTATCTACATACAGCTTGAGGCAATCCTCCTCAAGTGTGAGCTGAACGGGTATAGTGATACCGGGTCCTGCATAGGTGTATGTGATCTCAATTCCGTTGGGAATATCCTTCATCTTGAATTTGCCCTTTGCCTTGCTGGTCTGGACTGTGGTAGCACGGCTGGCAGGCTCGCCATAGATAAGAGTCATACCGGAAGCAAGCTCGTCCTTCTGGCTCTTCTTAGCGTTGGAGGTCTCCAGATCTACGGGGTTTGACCACCAGATCTTGCCTGTTTTAAGGTCCTCGAGAGCGATGGTTCCCTCGTCCTCATTCTTGTAAAGCTTGAGGTTGGAGTTGGAAGCGACCTCGGTCATGAGAGCCATAGCTTCTTCCTCGGTACGGGGAGTTTCCTCCTCTTCCGCATCGTCCTCTTCCTCCTCGGCCTCATCAGCGCTGTCGGCAGCTGATGTATCCTCCTCAGCGGGAGCTTCCTCAGAGTGAACGCCTGTCATGCCTGCTGAAACGATCATTGAAAAGCACAGCATATATGCAAGGGTCTTTTTAACCTTTGAATTCATTATTTTCACCACTTTTCCTTTTTAGAACTATACTCTTAATCTGTAGGAAAGCTCCGTATAGATCGTGAATATGAAGATGAGTACCTGCTGGAACAATGTAAGAAGAAGTACGAGCAGGAACAGTACCAATATCATTGCGACCAGTGTGAGCAGTATCAGCGCCAGTGTCTTGCCGAATGAGAACTGATGAACTGCTTTCATCGCCGAGATGAACAAAACAACTGTCCATGCCGCTCCCACTATCTCAAACGCCTGAATGAAGATGTACTCGTCACGGATCAGGATATGGGAAAGAAGGGTTCCGATGAGTCTGCCGCATATGTACGGTATCAGCGAATACGCTGTTACGATGAAGATGTTTTTCATTGAGCCTTCGCCGTCAAACAGCGTACACATTGCCCAGTTGCACACAACGTACAGCAGGAATATGCCGAAGCTCTGGAAGATAAAAGGAACTATGTTGAAAATTTTGTCGTAGCTTGAGTAATACTGGAATCCGTACATTCTGCTGTACGCAAGAGCCTGAATGAACAGCAGGCAAACGATGCCGATGGCGATCTTCATAGATCCTGCCTTTTTCCATCTCAGGTCTTCAAATCCCTCAAAGGGGTGCATAACAACGTGCTTGACGAACTGACCCTGTGTAAGATCCAACATAACTTATGCACCTCTCCTTCTCTGCCACGGGAATGTGATTATTCCCTTTCTGCTAAGTGTTTTGAGGATCTTTACAGCCACGCATACTATAATGATTATCAGTATTGCGGGAGTAAAGTACTTTTCAAGGACCTGACCTCTGTAGCCTTCGTAAGCTCTGTTGTATCTTACACGGCTGATGGAGATCTTGAAGTACTTCATAGCGTCCTTGTACTGCTCGGCATTCAGAAGAGCATTACCGATACCGATATATGCACGTCTGTAGTTGCCGTCGTACTTGATAACTGTGAGCCAAGGCTCATAGGATTCCTCGTAGTAGCCATCGTTGTAGAGGTTTGTTGCCTTTGTTACGATCTCGCCGAAAGCAGTGCGCTTGAAAACGGTGATGCTGTTCTTACGGGAATCGAGAACATAAAGCATATTGTCGTGGCTTTCGATAGCAGTTGCGCTTCTGAATGTGCCCAGCTGCTCGCCTGTGCCGCCCATAACGAACATCAGGTTAGCAAGCTTGTCATACTGGAAAATTCTGCCGTGAGCAAAATCCAGAATGTTCATCTCACCGTTGGGTCCGATGTCGATATCGGTAAGAGCGGACTCCTTGGTGTAGATGGAGTAGTAAGCGGGAGAGATATCACCGAAGGTAACAACATCTGCTGTGATAGCGGAAAGAATGTTCTGACCCTTGGGGTTGAGCTTCTTTACAGTATCGGTCTTGACATCGGAGGACTCGGTAACGGTGTAGATGAAGCCGTCGTCGTCGATATCAAAATTTGAGAAGCCTACAGGTGTTGTTTTTGTTGAACGTGCTCTCTGGGATTCTGTGGAAATGGTGTTCCAGAAAGCGTTCGCAATGATCTCGGAGGTAGCCTCAACTCGGTTCGCACCGAAGAAGCCGAGGAACTCGCCGTTGATGTCATACATTACAGAGCCCTTTGTTACAGACTTTACTACAATGTAAACATTTCCTGCCTTATCGACCGCAACCTTTTTGGGGTTGAAGGTAAGGTCCTGAGAATAGATCTCGGAAACAGGCTTTTCAAATATCCTGTCAACGTTTCCGTCCTTATCGGACTTGAGCACACGGCTGTTTTCGGTATCACACACATAAATGTAGCCTGTGTACTGGTCAACGAAAACGCCCTCGGGCTTTTTAAGGGTAAGCTCCTCACCATTGTAATGGAAGGTATCCATGTAATTTACGAGATTGAAATCAAGGTCTGTCACCAGTATTCTGTTGTTGCCCTTATCGGCAATATACATAAGATCGTCTGTGGAGACATACATATCAGCCGGCTCCTTGAGGCCAAGCAGTTCCTGCCATGAAGCCTTTTCGGCATTAAAGCCGTCCATTGCTTCGATGACCTCGGCAAGCCCGTTGATAGACTGTCCGTCAACAAAATATTCCGCAGTATATCCGACCTGTGATGCGACGGCATCGCCCCATCTGTCGTAGCTGTAAGGGTCATAGCTTTCAACGGCGCTTACGTTAGCTGCAAGCCCGCTTACGAGAATAGCTCCCGCTCCTGCGGCAGCAATCAGCTTTTTCAAGCCTGACATATCATCACCCTTTTCTTTAGTATTATCACGTCTCATGAAAGCTTAATCCTTCATACCTGCGTGAGCCATTGTTTCCATAACGTTTCTCTGAGCCAGAACGAATACCAGCAGAGGCGGAATCATCAGAACAACGGCGGAAGCCGCAATCGCACCCTGACGGGCAATACCGGCAGCGGCAATCTGCTGAACAACAACGGGAATGGTCTTGAGCGCTTCGTCATATACAAGACCGCCGCCCACTGTGTTCCATGCAGTCTGGAATTCAAAGATGATAATAGTCATAAGAGCAGGCTTACAGTTGGGCATTACGATTCCCCAGCAGATATGCATAAGACCTGCGCCGTCAACCTTTGCAGCCTCGATCATAGCGTCGGGGATGGAGGTCATGCTCTGTCTCATAAGGTAAAGGCCCATAGACGTTGCAATGATAGGCAGGATAAGTGCGGAGTAGGTGTTGATCATGCCCAGTGTTGCCATTACGATGTACTGCATGATGTACAGAACGGTAGAGTTAAAGAGAAGTGCGATAACTACGATCTGGTTCAGAAGAGCATTTCCGGGGAATTTGCACTTTGAAAGTACAAAAGCGGCGGTCGATGCGAACAGAACGTGGAAGATGGTTGCAACAACAGTAACATATATACTGTTGAATATGTTTCTGGAGAAAGGAACCCACGAATTGTTTGCGATCTTGAACAGATCCTTGAAGTTATCAAAGGTAGGATCCATAGCATAAAGCTTAGGAGGCATAAGGAATACTTCCTGTACGGGCTTAATGGAGTTTACGACTGCCAGATAAATGGGGAAGATCATAAACAGACCCGTGATGGTAAGGAGCAGGAAAATTCCAACATCGTTTTTCCAGGATTTTCCGACACGCTTGTTGGAACCCTTGGATCTCATCATTTTCTTGTGCTCTTTTTCTCTGCGCTTTCTCAGAGCTTCAAGAGCGGCTGCATTTTCCTCCGCCTGCAAAGCGGCAAGCTCGGAAGGTTTCAAATCTTTTCTTCTTTTCTTCATTTAACAGCTCACCCCTTTATCAGTCCATATACTTGCTGAGAAGCTTGCTTATGAGATTGTTGCAGACAAGCATTGCAATAAACAGCACAAAACATATTGCGGCGGAATAGCCCATCTCGTATCTTACCCAGCCGTAATCGTAAGCGTGGGTCATGATAGTATGTACCTTGTAGTCTGTTGAAGGGAAGCCTGCGAGGGTACGTCCAACGATATCAACAGTGAAGGAGGATACGATCTGCATAACTGCTGCGAACATAAGGGAAGGACCCATTGAAGGGATAGTTATGTAGATAAGCTCCTGCCAGCGGCTCTTGATGCCCTCGATAGCGCCGGCCTCATACATGGATTTGTCGATGCCCTGGAAGCCTGCACGCATTGCAAGGAAGCCTGCGCCCATGGATACCCACAGCTGAACTACGATTACGCAGCCCAGAACGTAGTTACCATCGGTAAGCCACTGGATAGCGGAGGAGGTGAAGCCCAGCTCCATAAGGAATGCGTTGAGGTAACCGTACTGGTCGCCCGAGAAGATGAGCTGCCATACGAAGTAGATGTTACCTGCCATTGAAGGCGCATAGAATATCAGGGTGAAAAGTGTTTTAAGGGTGGGGTGCAGCTCATTTATGAGCCATGCAAGCAGGAAGCTCATCGCATAGCTGAGAGGTCCTGTGAAGATGGCGAAAATGAGTGTTGTTCTGATGGACTGAATGAAAACATCGTCCTCCAGGAACAGAGTGTAGAAATTCTGCAGACCTACAAACTTAGGTGCACTTGCCATATCAAAGTCGGTGAAGCCCATAGGCAGCGACATGATTACGGGGATAATGGTAAAGACAAGGAACAGGAGCATGAAGGGAAGGAGCATAAGATAGCACATATAGTTGCGCTTCATATCATGCCAGGTATAATCAAGCCTTTCCTTGCGGCTCATTTTTCTCTCCGAAGGGAGCAGGATTTCTTTTTTAACGGTACTGTCAGCCAAAGTCAAGCCCTCCTTCTTTTATTCATCAAGACCGAGGTTCTTACGCTTACGTGTAATCTCGGCGTTGATATCCTTGTTATACCAGCGGAGCGTCTCACGGGCATTTTCGTTATCGTTAACAACGGAACGGAATGCGTTCATAATGCTTCGGGTAACAACATAGGAAGATGGTATGATAGGAATTTCATCAAGCTCATTGAGCTGAGCGTTGATCTTAGTAAGATCAGACTTGGACCAGTTGAGCTTCTGGAGAGCCTCAACGTTTGCGGACTCAAATCTTCCGAGAGGACCCATTACGCCCTCAACATTCTGACCGTAAGTGATCATTGTGTCTGTGGAAGTGAACCACTTGATGTACTCCCATGCACCCTCTACATTCTTGCAGTCCTTGAGAATAATGAAGCCTGAACCCGAAGAGTTAGCCGCATGAGAGATAGTTCCGTCCTCTCTGCGTGTACCGGGAACGGGGCAGAAATCCCACGCACCCTTTATTTCGGGAGCAGCAACATTCAGCTGATTGTAGAATGTGCAGTAGTTCTGGATAACGATGGGAGCCTCACCTGTTCTGAAACGGGAGAACGCATCGTATGTCTGATCGAACTTATAAGTAGTATAGAACTTGGTCCATGTATCGAATGCGTTAACTGCCTCAACCGAATCAAAGGTCGTTGCGGTCTGATCCTCATTATAATAGTTAAGACCCGACTGGAGCATGAGCATTGCAAAGGTATGACCAACTTCGGTAGAAGGAGCAACGGCGTTACCGTTAACGTTTGCGGGAAGGATAAGACCGGGCTGCATATACTTTCTCTGGATAGCGGGAAGCATATCAATAAGGTCGTCCCAGGTCTCGGGAGGCTCGGTGATGCCTATTTCAGAAAGCACGTCCTTTCTGTAGAACATCATGGGGAAGGTACGGGTAATAGGAATGCCGTAGGTCCGGTTATCATATGTATAATGAACCATTGCGGTATCCTGGAATCTGCCCTTTACCTCATCAAAGCCGTCCAAATCGTCCAGAGGAACAAGGAGCTTTCTGATAGCAAGGTTTACAGGGAATTCACCGCCGACGAACATTGCTACGTCAGGACCCTTGCCTGCCAGAACTGCTTCCATGATTGTACCCTGAACCAGGTTGATGGAAACGTCAACTCCATAGTTGGGAGTAAATTCAGATTCTGTAAGCTGCTTTACAACGGTTGTCTGGTCACGTCCGAGGCCAACCCAAACAACAACGGACTCAGCAGTTGTATCCGAAAGAACGGTATAATCCTCAAAGAAGGAGCCGAAAAAGCCCCGGATTCCGAAAGCAGCAGCCTTGAAGAAGTTTTCCTTAACGTTGCTGAACTCGGCAGTCTTGCCGCTTGCATCATAAGCGGGTGCGACTTCAATGTAATCGACTTCCAGAGGCTGATCTCTGTACTCACGCATCCAGGAGGATACGGAAGTGATGTTATCCTTCAGAGAAGAGTTGGAGATGTATGTAGGGATCTTGTTAGGCTTGTCAACGCATCTGTCAAGAACATCGGCAAGTCTTGCAAGAGCGGTAGCTTCCGAACCGGACTGCTGGGAAAGATCCTCGATCTTAGCCTGCTCGGTTCTCAGTTCTACGGAAAGTCTTGCACACGCTTCAAGCAGATCGGGGATCTCCTTGTGAACGTAGTAATCAGTGTACTTATCGGGGCTGGGACCGGTGATCATAAGGATCTGCATATAATACTGGTTAGCCTCGTAAACGATCTCGTCCAGACGCTGCATGGACTCGCCTATCTCACCGGGGATAGCCTCAAGGGCTATTGTATGAGTACCCTTTGTAAGATAAACATAAGCAGGCTCGCCTGTTGCATCATCTGTAGGATAGGACATTACCCAGTCGTTGGAGTAATCGAACTTTACCTGCTCGAAAGGCTCGGAGGGAACTTCGCCGTCAATATAAACACGGCGGTTGGAGTAAAGGCCTCTCATAACGTCCTGACGGCCCTTGATACCTATTTTATAGTATCCGTCCTCAGGAATTTCCATTTCCCATGTAACGATCTGACCTGATGTATCCCAGGTACCGTCGCCGACTGTATTGTAGCGTTCCTTAACGGGGTCGGAAGGATCGCCGTTATGGTCTTCGGTAAGGTATGTACCTCTGTCATAGGTGGGGAAAATTGTCTGAGAATTGGTATAAATGTAATTTTCACCCTGTACCTTAACAGTCTCAGCACCTGCGTTTGCTCTCAGTTCTTCATCGGAAGGAGCGGTATAAGCCTCAGCAGGCTCATACTGATAAAGCTTGATGTAAGCGATAGCAACGGAAGCCTTTTCGGAATTAAGGCTTACGGTATGCTGACCCTCGTCAAAGTAGAAATAAAGAGGCTCGTTGTAAAGTCCGTCAGAATCCTTGAAGGATGTTGTTACCCACATAGGTTCCTCGATCTGAGGAGGACGGGTTTCGTTTCCACGCTCGTTGGGAGCGATCTCGTAAGCAGACTTCCAGGTTCTTGGGAAGCTTACACGCATTGCAGTATCGAACGGAGTTTCGCCGTCGATGAGCACAGACATTTCGGAAGTGGTATTGCCGCCTGTGATGGGATAATAGCAAACCTCCATGTTGTATGCGCCTGCTGTTGTTACGTCAACAGTGAAGTCAAGTGTGCCGTCTTCGTTTGACCAGATAACGACATCGTCTTTGCCCTCGTAACTTCCGACTTCAACCTGAGCGTCGTCAGAACATGAAGAATACTGCAGAAAGACTTCGTCTCTCGGACGTACTTTGTCAGAAATTTCGGAGTAATAATCGCTGTACGTTTTTTGCTTGACGTATGTGATCTCAGGGAGTTCGTACTTTTCCGCCTCAGTTTGCAGAATTTCGTCAGCAGCTGACTCTGAATCGGCAAATGCTGTAAACGAAAAAGAAGTCATGCAGATCATCACAGCCATTACACCCGACAGGAGCCTTTTTAGACTTGTTTTCCTTGACAAAAGATAGACCACCTTTCGTATAAGAATAGGGACGCTTTGATATTATTTTATCAATATTATCACCGAGAGAAGCAAATGCTGTTATCAAGCTTTTGAGGCGCAACTTCCCCTTTTCGTGATACTTGTGCGAAAATTGCGTTAGCTTTATGGCAATTTGACAAAAAAATTCAGTGAGAACAATGAAAAACTATGGACCCGTATAATAATTATATCAAGTTGACTAATGGTTGTCAAGTAATGTTGTTGTTTTTTGTGTATATTTTGACCGACTTTTTTTGGTTAAATGCTCCAATTAAACGATTAAGTAATTGGTGCATTTTACGATTTGTATAATTTTCTGCACATATTATATCGTCAAAAACCAGATAATATGTACAAACAACATAAGCAGTAATGAAAAATTTGCCGGTCAACAAAAAAATTCCGCTCACAATTTCTTGTGAGCGGAATCTGATTACTTATTAAGTAACTTCAAGAAGTAAACTCCGTATGGAGATTAGCCTCTCTTCTTAGCTACTACAGCAGCTGCAGCAAGAGCTACAGGGATAACTGCGAGAGCTACAGAAGCGTTACCGGTTGCAGGAGAAGGAGCAGGAGCGGGAACTTCATCAGCAGGAGCCTCGTCCTCAGCAGTATCATCAGCTACTACTTCGTCCTCAACAACTTCCTCGTCGTCAACAGTTTCCTCGTCGTCAGAGATCTCGTCGCCTTCGCCCTCGATACCCTCGCCAGCGTCAACGTTCTCGTCGTCGCCTACTACTACAGTAAGGTTATCCCAGTACCAGTCAGCAGGAGTGTAGAGGAGCATAGAAGTAAGGAAAGTCTTAGCATCAGTGATCTTGCCTTCGTCGGTGATTGTTGCCCAGTCAAAGGTAAGAGTGTTGTTGCCCCAGTTGAACTTATCGGTGTCGTTGAGCTGCATTGTGATGCCGCTGTTTACAACGATAGCGCCGGTGAAGAGGTTGGTGCCCCAAGCAGAGGAGTAAGAACCGTACATATCGTAATCGTCAGTACCGAAGGTGCTGTAGGAATCACCGAGGTTGGTGTAGAGGTGCTGACCGAAGGTAGGATTGTACCAGTCATAAGAAGAAGTCTGGTAGCCGTAAGCTCTGTCAGCTTCAACCCACTGCTGGAAGAGGTGAGACTTAGCGGTGGAAACATATCCATCGTAAGAAGTAAATGTGAAGGTTACGTTCTCGTGGTTAGCGATAGCATCGTTGATAACTGCTACAGGCTTGGTGTAGTAGTTGCCGCCTGCCTTACGAGCATTAAGAGCGTTTACTACGTTAGCGGGAGCGTTAAGAGTGGACTTCATGGGGTAGATCTTATCGGAAGTATCGCCCTGTGTGAAAGCGGAAACAGCTACGGAAGTAGGAGCCTGCTCGATCTGGTGGTCAGAAGTGATGAGGCTCTTGCCGTTGTTGATGAAGATCTCAGCGGTGAGGGTCTTCTCAACATAAGCATCGCCGCCGAGAGCGCCGATTACAGCTGCTGCATCCCAGCTCCAAGCGTTGGAACCGTTAACGATTACCTGTGCAGGAACCTTGTAAGTCATCTTAGCTGTGAGAGCCTGGAAGCCATACTGACCAGCGTTTGCAGTGTAGCCGAGGGAGCCGAGCTCGTAGTTAGCCATAGGGAGAGAACCAGCAACGTTGCCGAGAGAAACAGGCATGTTGAAGGACTTCTTGCCATCGCCGAGGTCGCTTGTTACGTGAGATCCATCAGTCTTAGCAGCATCAGCAGTCCAAGAAATTGTAACAGGAGCACCCTGGTCGCCGGTAGCAACGTTCTTGATAGGTGTAGCAGTTACCTGGAAATCAGACATACCACCGATTGTGGAAGTGTCGTTAGGATATGCCTTGTAGCACTGAGCTACCTGAGCGCAAACGATTGCGTTGTCAAGGCCGAAAGTGATGTAGGACTTAGCATCAGCAGAGTTAAGTTCATCGTTAACAGCCTTAGATACGGAATAGTAAGCGTTGGTGTTGGAAGCAGCGTAGTTAGCAACAACGGTTACCTTAGAGGTAACGGAAGTGTCCTGTACGTACTTCTTAAGGTCATAAGTAAGGGAAATAGTATCCTGATCAGCGGATACAGTTGCAGCCATTGCAGATACGGCCATTGCGCCAGCCATTACGCCAGCAATTGACTTTTTCATGTTCATGAAAAATTCCTCCTTGTTTTGTTTTGGTTTTCTTTATTTATTTCCAAATATGTATGGAAATCAAATATATGGTGATACTGTGCTTCTGCTCACGTTGTATCACGCTATTATTGTACCACTTGCGGGCGTTCATGTCAATGTACATATACAACAAAATTGCCAAAGCCTTTTTATCTTTAATGCACACTTTTTGCCCAAAAAGAGCGGATTTTGCAAATGTTTCCGGGTTTTATCACCCGAAGCCCACCGGCATTTCACCCGACCCTTCCGTGGTCTGTATAATACTATACATCATTTCACAAGCAATTTCAATATCCTTAATGCACAAATTTAAAATTTGTTTTTAAAGCTCTTTTATAAAAAATATTTAAAAGCTGCCCATATTTTTCATTTTGGATCAATAGTTCAGTCCGCTGTTGTTAAGCGCTGCCACCATTATCTCGTATCTCAGCTTGTCCTTGCATTCGGGCTTTGCCATATAATCGACTATCTGCTCGCACAGAAGCATCATGTTGGCACTTCTGCCCTCAAGCTTGAAATTTTCGAAGCCCATGGGAACATATTTTCCGTAAAGCAGGTCGGGCGTAACTCTCAGGGGATATTCCTTTCCGCCGTATGGGTCAAATTTTCTCCACTCGCACTCCCACTCCTTTATGCCGTATCTCCGGCAGATGTCGGGAGTAAGGGCAGGGTACTGCTTTGATATGCCGAGCTTTTCCAGCTGCATCTTTCCGATGTACTCGTAATGCGCCTTTCTGCGTGGACAGCCTGCCACACAGACAGGGTTTGAAAGTATCTCGCAGCGTTTTCTTTCCTCGGGTGTGAGCTTCTCCAGCTCCTCAAAATTATTGTTAAAGTTGTAGTCCAGCACTACAAGGCTGTAGTCCTTTGCCAGCTCCGCCTTTACATCATTCATATCCCTGATGCACTTGCAGGTAGAGCTTGTGACCTTCATATTGGGGTGGGTCTGCCTGATGTATTTTTCCAGCACAGGCGAGAAAACTATGACCTCGTTCATGCCGTTGTCCGCAATTTCAAGAGCGGTGTTGCAGTCGGGATCGTCCAGATATTCCTCGGTGATGAAAGGGTTTGTAAAGGTAAATCTGTAAGGTATCCCCCTCTGGTTATATGCGTCGATGACAGCCTTTGCCCTGTCGGGATAAAACCTGCCAAGTATCATTCTTCCGCCGTTCCAGATAAGGGGCATACTGCCGAAAAATGAAGCTATTTTCACATTTTCCCTGAAAAGCTCGGGATACTGTGAAAGTGCGTCAGCCAAAGCAATATTCAGGCTGACTGTGCTTGTGGCCTCAGCCACGTGGAAACCTGCCATTATATCATTCCTTTCGGTCATATTCCAAATAATCTTTCCGCATTCTGCGCCGTGATCTCAGCCGCTTCGTCACGGGTGACGCCCATAAGCTCCGCAAATGCACCCAGCGTATAAACGATATTTCCGCTGTCATTGCGTTTTCCCCTGTTGGGCTCGGGAGCCATGTAAGGGCAGTCCGTCTCAACAAGGAGCCTGTCATGGGGAATAGATGAAAGGGCGTTTTTTGCCTTTTTGGAATTTTTAAAGGTAACAACGCCCGTAAAGCCGATGTACATACCCAGCGAGATTATCTCACGGGCAGTCTCGGCTGAGCCGGAAAAGCAGTGCACAACGCCCTTGGGACGGTATTTCCTCAGCAGCGCCATGGTATCCTCCCAGGCGTCACGGGTGTGAATCACCACAGGGAGACCCACCTCCGCCGCCAGCTTCAACTGCTCTTCAAATGCGGATCTCTGAACTTCACGGTCATGATTTTCATAGTGGTAGTCAAGCCCTATCTCGCCGACAGCCACTACTTTTTTATTGCCGCAAAGCTTTTTTATTTCGTCAAGCCTGTCCGTTTCATCGGCACTGTCAGGGTGAAGTCCCACAGCCGCAAATATCTTGGAATATTTTTCAGCCAGCGCCACAGAGGTGTATGAGCTTTTCACCGAGCAGCCGATGTTCACTATCTTGTCGATATCGCCCGCAAAAAGCCTGTCAAGCAGCTCATAGCGGTCGCTTTCAAAAGCGTCATCGTCATAATGAGCGTGAGAATCTATTATCCTCATTTTCCTGCCCCCTTTTTGCGCACCGAGAAGCCAAAATCCCCAAGCTTTCTGCCCAGAGCGAAATATTCGCCGTGGGAATAGGTCATAAGTCCCGCCTGCTGGAGATTTATCTTGCCCTTGCTGTCCACATAGCGTTCATCAACGCTCACTCCCGTGATATCGGCAATGAACATGGTGTGGCTGCCAAGGTCATTGGCAATTCTCACCTTGCATTCCAGCGAAACGGGACACTGAAGTATCACGGGGCAGTCAACAGTCTGTGCCTTTTCGGTCTCAAAGTGACATTTGGTGAATTTATCAAGCTTTGCGCCGCTTTTCATGCCGCACAGGTCAGTTTCTCTTGCCATTTTCGAGGTGGTGAGGTTGATGACAAACTCCCCCGTCTCCTTTATAATAGCATAGGAATGGCGCTCGGGACGTATGGAAACATACGCCATAGGGGGACGTGTGTTTACGATACCTGTCCACGCCGCTGTGAGGACATTCCTGCCGTCACCGCTGCCGCAGGTCACAAGAGCCGCAGGGAGGGGCGCCATCAATGTGCCGCCCTTGAAATACTGCCTGCCCATATCACTTTCCCTCCATGAGCCTGTGCATATCGGCAATAAGCGCAGCTATATCATCATCTTTGTAGGAAGCGCCGTTCCATATCTCGTGTGCCACAGCCGCCTGCCATACCAGCATAGCCATGCCGCCGCAGGTCTTTATGCCGTACTTTTCGGCGATCTGCATGATCTTTGTGCGCTCGGGATTGTAGATAACGTCAAAAACAAAGCCGCAGTTTGCGATAACATCTTCACTTACAGGGCAGTCATCGTTGTGAGGAAACATTCCAACGGGAGAGGCATTCACCAACACATCATAGCTGCCTGTGATGTCCTCGGGGTGGACTACCGTTATTTTTGCGTCAATATTGTTTTTCTTTGCGTAGTCAAACACAGGCTGAACCTTGCTTTCGGAGCCGTTTCGCACGGCAACCGTCAGCTCTGCCCCATGTCTCACAGCTTCAATAGCTATCATTCTGCCAACGCCGCCGCAGCCTATCTGCAATACCCTGCCCGAAAGCCCCGAGCCTGCCGCTTCAAGGGAGCGCAGGAAACCGTCGCAGTCGGTGTTGTAGCCAATGTGCTTACCGTCCTTTTTCACAACGCAGTTGACGGAATCATAGCGTTTTGCCGAATCTCCCAATTCGTCCAGATACTTTATTATCTCCACCTTGTGGGGAATGGTCACGTTGAAGCCGTCCAGCGCCATAAGGTCATCTATCCTGCAAGGCAGCTCTTCCGATGAATATTCTTTCAGCTCATAATTCGTTCCGTCAAGCCCATCCAGTTCAAAAAGCCTTTTGTGAATGGGCGGGGACATGGTGTGCTTCAGGGGATATCCCAAAAGACCGTAGCGCTTCATCTGAAAATCTTCCTTTCGTTTTTCCGCACTATTATAATAGTATATGCCATTTTCACTCAAAACTGTCAGAATATACTATATATAGTATATTCTGACAGTCAATTATCAACCTATGACCTTTGCCAGTGTGTCGGCGTCCTGAACATTCATTGCGTTAACGCCCTTGAGGGTCTTCTTTACAAGACCTGTAAGCACCTTTCCGGGACCGCACTCGACGAAAGTATCATAGCCGTTCTCGCTGAGATATGCAAGCTCCGAGGTGAATTTTACGGGAGATACGATATGCAGCGCCAGTCTTTCGGGCATATTGTCGATGCTGTCAAGAACTGTGCCCGAAATGTTGGAAAGCATAGTTATCTCGGGAGTTTTGAAGGAGATCTGCTCCGCTGCGGGCTTGAACTCGTCAGCCGCACTCTGCATGAGCTTTGAATGGAAAGCAGCCGCAACATTCAGTCTTATTGCTCTTGCTCCCGCAGCGGCAAGTGTATCCGCAGCAGCCTGAGCAGCAGCCTCTTCACCTGCAATAACTGTCTGAACGGAGGAGTTGTAGTTTACGGGAACAACGTAGCCCTCGGTCTCAGCGCATACCTTTTCAATATCTGCGGGAGTGCTGCCGATGATGGCAAACATAGCTCCGCTGCTGTTTTCCGCAGCCTTCTGCATTGCAAGGCTCCTTGCCTTGATGAGCTTGAAGCCGTCGGTGCGTGATACCATTCCCGTATATACCATAGCCGCATATTCGCCCAAAGAATGACCTGCCGCAGCTGTAGCTGTGATGCCGTTTATTCTGAGAGCCTCCGCAGCGCAGAGGGAAACTGCCATGATAGCAGGCTGAGAAATCGCAGTCTGAGCCAGCTCCTCAGCAGGAGCGTTTGCGCACTTGTCGTAAAGGTCGAAGCCGAGTATCTCGCTTGCCTCGTCAAATATCTTTTTAAGCTCGGGATATGCCTCAACAAGAGAAACGCCCATGCCTGCGTACTGTGAACCCTGTCCCGAGAACAGGAAAGCTGTTTTTTCAGGTGACATAAAAATAACCTCCGATATTTTATACAAAGCGTATATTTGATTTGATTATTCCCAATCGTACAAACTTTCGCCGTAACACACAAAAAATCACAGGCAAACTTAGGCACACCTTACAGTCCAAGATTATAAAATTTCAAAAATGACAAAATATCTGTTGACAAGCACTGTAAAAATATATTACAATATATAGTGTATCGTATTGCACGGGAATAATGCCATAAATCTATAATAACATATTTGTTCCGAAATTACAATACGCAAAAGGCTATCTTTAACAATTTTCCCGAGGAAGTGTGCTTCCGCAGAACAAATTCCCGAAAGGATGAGCAATATAATGAGCGGTATCAATATTCTTTCAACAGGAGCCTACACTCCGCTGCTTGACATTACAAACGACGATATGTCCAAGATCGTCGAGACAAACGACGAATGGATCAGAACACGCACAGGAATAAGCCACAGGCGCATTGCCAACGGCGAGCCTACATGGTATATGGGCTCCATGGCTGCAAAGCAGGCTGTTGAAAGAGCAGGCATCGACCCCAAGGATATCGGTCTTATCATCGACAGCACGATCACAGGCGATTTCGTGACGCCCTCCATGGCGTGCCTGGTCCAGAGAGAAATTGGCGCAGTGAATGCTGCCGCATTTGACCTTAACGCTGCCTGCTCAGGCTTCGTATATGCCGTTGACACAGCGCACAGGTTCCTCGCTACAGACGACAGCCTGAAATATGTGCTGGTAGTATCAAATGAGAAGCTTTCCTATATCACAAACTACAGCGACCGCTCCTCCTGCATTCTTTTCGGCGACGGCGCAGCAGCAGTGCTCCTTGAGCGCTCCGACAAGATGTTCACCAGCTGGCTGGGCGCAGACGGTACAGGTGCAAAGTTCCTTTACGCAAAGGCATCTCACCCCGATAATCCTTTCATGACCGAGGACAGATTTACTGTTGACGACCAGACCGACCCTGCCATCACTCACACAGGCATTGTTCAGGACGGCAAGGAAGTATATAAATTCGCCACAAAGGCGCTCCCAACAGCTGCAAAGAACGCAGCTGACAAGATAGGTCTTGATGTTACAAGCATCGACCTGTTTATCCCCCATCAGGCAAATATCAGAATAATCGAGACTGCCGCAAAGAACCTTGGCGTAAGCATGGACAAGTTCTTCACCGACATCGACCTCCACGGCAACACCTCCAGCGCATCTATCCCCATAGCTCTCAACGACGCAGTTGAAAGAGGCGTGCTCAAGCGTGGAGACAAGCTTTGTCTGGTAGGCTTCGGCGCAGGTCTCACAATGGGCTCAGTAATCACAGAATACTGATATATATACATCTTCAAAAACGGAGGAAAACCTAATGGAAAACAGAGTAACAAAGCTTCTGGGTATAAAGTATCCCCTTCTTCAGGGCGGCATGGCATGGATAGCTGAAAGCAGCCTTGCTTCCGCTGTTTCAAACGCAGGAGGCGCAGGCATCATCGCAGGCGGTTCCGCCCCCATCGACTACCTTAGAAGCGAGATAAGAAAGTGCAAGGAGCTTACCGACAAGCCCTTCGGCGTGAACATCATGCTCATGTCCCCCAATGCCGATGACCTTGCAAAGCTGGTAATTGAAGAGGGCGTTTCTTTCGTTACCACAGGCGCAGGCAACCCCGGCAAGTACATTGCCGACTGGAAAGCCGCAGGAATAAAGGTAATTCCCGTAGTTCCCTCCGTCGCACTGGCTAAGAGACTTGAAAGAATAGGCGCTGACGCTGTTATCGCAGAGGGCACCGAGTCAGGCGGACACATCGGTCAGAACACTACCATGTGTCTCGTTCCCCAGGTAGTTGACGCTGTGCAGATACCCGTTATCGCAGCAGGCGGAATTGCCGACGGCAGAGGAATGGCAGCTTCCTTTATGCTGGGCGCAGAGGGCGTTCAGATAGGAACACGCTTCCTTGCTTCCGAGGAATGCAAGATACACGAAAACTACAAGAATGCAGTCGTAAAGGCAAAGGACACCGACAATGCCATCACAGGCTTCTATTCGGGAAGCCCCTGCCGCTGCATCAAGAGCAAATACACCAAGGTCCTTCAGGATATGGAGAAAAAGGCTGCTCCTCCCGAGGACTTCGAAGCTCTTACAGTAGGCTCTCTCAGAAAGGCTGTCGTTGACGGCAACACAGACGAGGGCTCAATGCTCTGCGGCCTTATTGCAGGTATGATAAACGACGTTAAGCCCTGCGCAGAAATAGTGAACGACATTGTTTCCCAGGCAGGCAAGCTTCTGAACGTTCAGTTCTGAGCTGAATAATTTTCCTGAAAAATGTCAATAGAATAATTACGGAGGATAATATAATGGCAAAAACAGCTTTGATAACAGGCTCATCAAGAGGAATAGGCGCAGCCATTGCCCTGAGACTTGCAAAGGACGGCATGAACATTGCTTTCAACGACCTTAACATGACCATGTTTGAAAACAACGATATCGTTGACAAGGTAAAGGCTCTGGGCGTTGAGGCAGAGATATTCTGCGCAGACGTTTCCAAGTACGACCAGTGCGAGCAGATGGTAAGGGACGTAAAGGCACGCTTCGGCTCCATCGACGTTCTGGTAAACAACGCAGGCATCACAAGAGACGGTCTTATGGCAAGAATGTCCGAAGAGCAGTACGACATGGTAATTGCAGTTAATCAGAAGAGCGTATTCAACATGATGAAGCTTGTGGGCAATGTTATGCTCCGCCAGAAGAGCGGTCATATCATCAGCCTTGCTTCCGTAACAGGACTGTACGGAAATCCCGGTCAGATAAACTATGCCGCTTCCAAGGGCGCTATCATCTCCATGACAAAGACAGTTGCCAAAGAGCTTGGTTCCAGAGGGATCACCTGCAACGCAGTAGCTCCCGGCTTTATCCACACCCCCATGACCGACAAGCTTACCGACGAGCAGAAGAACGCTATGCTCAATCAGATCGCTATGAAGCGCTACGGCGAGCCTGAGGAGATCGCAAGCGTGGTATCCTTCCTTGCTTCCGAGGATTCCTCTTATGTAACAGGTCAGGTCATTGAGATCTCAGGCGGACTTTCAATGTAAGAAAGGACAGGTATCATATGAAAAGAGTAGTAGTTACGGGAATGGGAATAGTTTCCCCCCTGGGCAACACAGTAGAAGAATTTTGGAACAATATCAAGGCTAACAAGCTTGGTTTTTCCTATATAAACGACATCACCAGCGAGAATTTTGATGTAAAGATCGCTGCCACCGTCAACGACTTTTCTCCCGAAAAGCGTCTTGACAAGAAGGAAGCAAAGAGAATGGACCGCTTCACTCAGTTTGCAGTCACCGCAGCTCTCGAGGCTATTGATGACGCAGGCACAAAGTTTGAGGACATCGACCCATTCCGTGCAGGCGTTATCGCCGGCGTAGGCATCGGCGGTCTTAACCTTACAAATCAGGAACATTCCAAGTATCTGGAAAAAGGCCCCGACAGAATTTCCGTTTTCTTCATTCCCATGATGATAGGAAATATGGCAGCAGGTACTATTTCCATGAAGACAGGCTTCAAGGGCGCAAACTTCTGCACCACCACAGCCTGCGCATCTTCCACCCACGCCATCGGCGAGGCTTTCAGAAAGATAAAGGACGGCTACCTTGATGTCTGCATCGCAGGCGGCGCTGAGGCGTGCGTAAGCGAATTTGCTCTGGGCGGCTTCAACAATATGAAGGCTCTTACCCGTTCCGATGACCTTACCAGATGCTCCATTCCTTTCGACAAGGAAAGAAACGGCTTTGTCCTTGGCGAAGGCAGCGGTATGCTGGTGCTTGAAGAGCTTGAGCACGCAAAGGCAAGAGGCGCAAAGATATATGCTGAAATCGCAGGCTACGGCGCAACAGGCGACGCATATCATATGACAAGCCCCTCCCCCACAGGCGAGGCAGCAGCAGCAGGCATGAGACTGGCTTATGAAGAAGCGGGTCTGAAGCCTGAGGATATTGACTATATCAACGCTCACGGAACATCTACAGGTCTTAACGACAAGTACGAGACCACTGCTATAAAGCTTGCTCTGGGCGAGGAAGCTGCAAGAAAGGTAGCTATCAACTCCACCAAGTCCATGACAGGTCATCTTCTGGGCGCAGCAGGAAGCGTTGAAGCCATCGTTACCGCTCTTTCCTGCCACGAGGACTTTATCCACGCAACAGTGGGTTACAAGGTTCCCGACCCCGAGTGCGATCTTGACTACTGTGTTGAGGGCAACAGAAATACCACTGTCAATGCCGCTCTCACAAACAGCCTGGGCTTCGGCGGCCACAATGCTACTCTGTGCCTGAAGAAATACACAGGCTAACTGCGAAAGGACTGATAACAATGGGAAAGCTTCCCTTTGACCTGGAAATAAAAGACATCTCCGCACTGGCGGATCTTATAAACGACAAGGACCTGGGAGAGATCCTGCTTGAGGACAAGACAAACGGCGCAAAGCTGGTAATAAAGGGCAAGTGCCCTCCTCCCATGCCTATGGGCGCTCCCGCATTCGCAGCACCTGTTGGCACACCCGCTCCCGCTCCTGAGGCTGCTCCCGAAAAGAAGGAGAAGAAGATAGACGGCACTGTGGTAAAGGCTCCTATCGTGGGCACATATTACTCCTCACCCTCACCCGACAAGCCAGCTTTCGTAACAGTAGGCAAAAAGGTAAAGAAGGGCGACGTTATCATGATAATCGAGTCCATGAAGATAATGAACGAGATTCCCAGCCCCTGCGACGGCGAGGTCAAGGAGATCATGGCTCAGAACGGTCAGGCTGTGGAATATGACGAGCCTGTAATGATAATCGGCTGAGGAGGAAAATAATATGCTTATGAACAAAGAACAGATCATGGAAATAATCCCCCATCGTGACCCGTTCCTGCTTATCGACGAGATCGAGGAGCTGGAGCCGGGAAAGCGTGTGGTGGCATACAAGAATATGACCCCTGATGAATTCTGGTTCAAGGGTCACTTCCCCGATTATCCCGTAGTTCCCGGAGTCCTCATGGTCGAGATGATGGCTCAGGCAGGCTGCGCAGCAATGCTCACCCTCCCCGAAAACAAGGGAAAGATCGGCTTCTTCGGCGGCATCAAGGAAGCAAAGTTCCGCCGCCAGGTAGTTCCGGGCGACAGACTGAAGATCGAGGTCGAGATAATCAAGGTAAAGGGTCCCATCGGCGTTGGCAAGGGCGTGTGCACCGTTAACGGCGAAAAGGCCGTATCCGCCGAGATCACATTTGCAATAAAGTAACCGAAAGGCTCTGAATAAAATGTTTAAAAAGGTTCTTATAGCAAACCGAGGCGAAATAGCCGTAAGAATAATCCGTGCCTGCCGAGAGCTGGGCATACATACCGTCACGGTCTATTCCACCGCAGATAAGCACGCACTTCACGCAAAGATCGCCGACGAGGCTGTGTGCATAGGTCCTGCCGCCACAAAGGACAGCTACCTTAACGCTGCCGCAATAATCGAAGCGTGCAAGATGACAGGCGCAGAGGCAGTTCACCCCGGCTTCGGATTTTTGTCCGAGAATGCCGATTTTGCCGAGCTGTGCCTTAAAAATAATATAGTTTTCATCGGCCCCCGCCCCGAATCAATCAGAATGCTGGGCGACAAGGCTGCCGCCAAGGAGACCATGAAGGCTGCGGGCGTTCCCGTTATCCCAGGCTCCGACGGAGCAGTTCCCGATATGGAAGCCGCAAAGAAGCTCTGCAAAGAGATAGGCTGCCCCCTTATGGTAAAGGCATCGGCAGGCGGCGGCGGACGTGGAATACGTCTGGTAGAGCACCCCGAAGACCTTGAAGCGGCTATCACCGCAGCAAAGCAGGAAGCCCTGAACTTCTTCGGAAACGATGAGGTTTATATGGAAAAGTTCATCGTGAACCCCAAGCACATCGAGGTGCAGATACTGGCGGACAGCTACGGCAACACCGTTTATCTGGGCGAGCGTGACTGCTCCATGCAGCGACGCAACCAGAAGGTGCTGGAGGAAACTCCCTCACCTATCATGACACCCGAGCTGAGAGCTAAAATGGGCAAGGCTGCCGTTGCGGCAGCAAAGGCCTGCGGATATACAAATGCAGGAACCATCGAGTTCCTCGTTGACGCTGACAGGAATTTCTATTTCATGGAGATGAACACCCGTATCCAGGTAGAGCACCCCATTACCGAAGCTGTTACGGGCATCGACCTTGTAAAGCAGCAGATACTTATCGCAAACGGCGAAAAGCTGCCCTTTGCACAGGAGGATATCACCATCAGGGGTCATGCAATCGAGTGCAGAATAAATGCGGAAAATCCCGCACTTAACTTCCGTCCCAGCCCCGGTCAGATAACCGCTCTCCATATCCCCGGAGGCCCCGGCATAAGAGTGGACAGCTCCGCATATCAGGGCTACACCATTCCCCCCTACTATGACAGCATGATAGCAAAGCTCATAGTTCACGCCCCTACCAGAGAAGAGGCTATCGCCAAGATGAAATGGGCGCTTGCCGAGTTCATCGTTGACGGCGTTGACACAAATATTGATTTCCAGCTTTCCCTTATAAGAGACAGCTTGTTTGAAAAGGGAACCTATGATATAGGATATCTCGGAAGAAAGCTTTCGGGAAAATAAAGTTGAATTGAGGCGAAAAACTTGTTAGAGGATTTGTTTAAGGTCGTCACTGCCCGCTTCAACAGCGAGGACGGGGATAAGATCAAGGAAGAGACCCCTGCGGAAAAGCTCTTCAAATGCCCCAGATGCTCCGCATCATGCGATTACGATGAGCTTGAAAAGAATATGTGGGTATGCCCCTCCTGCGGATATCACGGCAGAATGAACGCCGCAGACCGCCTTGCCATAACCGCCGACAGCGGCAGCTTTGTTGAGTACGACAAGGGTATGACAAGCCTTAACCCAATAGATTTCCCCGATTATCAGGAGAAGATAAGCTCTCTGCGTGAAAAGACAGGTCTGAACGAGGCTGTCATCACAGGCGAATGCACCATAAAGGGCGAGCGCTGCATCATCGGCATAATGGACTCCCACTTTATGATGGCTTCCATGGGAAGCGTCGTGGGTGAGAAGATAACCCGTGCCTTTGAAAGAGCTGCTGAGAAAAAGCTCCCCCTCATTCTCTTCACCGCTTCGGGCGGCGCAAGAATGCAGGAGGGTCTGGTCTCCCTTATGCAGATGGCAAAGACCAGCGGTGCTGCCGCACGTCTGTCACAGGCAGGCGGTCTTTACATCACAGTGATCACCGACCCCACCACAGGCGGCGTAACTGCGTCATTCGCTTCTCTGGGCGATATAATCATCGCCGAGCCAAAAGTGCTTATAGGCTTTGCGGGCAGAAGAGTTATCGAGGGCACCATAAAGCAGCGGCTCCCCGAGGACTTCCAGTCCGCCGAGTTCATGCTTGAAAACGGTTTTGTGGATATGATAACGGAAAGAAAGAATATGCGCCACACCTTAGCGCATCTTATCCGTCTCCATAAGCCCTACACTCCCGATGGAAAGGATGTCACCAATGGCTGAGGAAAATATCATAAACGAGCTTACCCCATATGACCGCCTTGAAATAATCCGCCACAAGAATCGCCCCACTATCAGGGACTATCTTCCTCTTATCTTCACCGACTTTTATGAGATGCACGGCGACAGGCTCTTCGGAGACGATGGCGCCATTCTCGGAGGCGTGGGAAGATTTCAGGGAATGCCCGTTACCGTCATTTCAGAGGTAAAGGGCCGTGACATTTTTGAAAACAAGGCTTCAAACTTTGCAATGCCCCACCCCGAGGGCTACAGAAAGGCACTGAGACTGGCAAGACAGGCAGAGAAATTCCACCGCCCCGTTATCTGCTTCATAGATACCTCAGGCGCATTCTGCGGCGTGGCTGCTGAAAAGCGTGGTCAGGGTGAAGCAATAGCAAGGAACCTTGCCGAGTTCATGACCCTCAGAACTCCCGTTATCTCCGTTATACTGGGAGAGGGCGGCAGTGGCGGAGCACTTGCTCTGGGCGTGTGCGACGAGCTGGCAATGATGGAGAACGCCATCTATTCGGTAATTTCACCAAGAGGCTTTGCTTCCATTCTCTGGAAGGACTCCTCCCGTGAAAAGGAAGCCTGCAATATCATGCGCATAACCGCTGAGGACGCCGTTAAGCTGGGCGTTGCGGAGGAGATAATCCCCGAGCCTCAGGGCGGCGCTCACACCGATCCCGAGACAGCTGCCGAAAATATCAGTGAATTTTTGGCAAAATCGCTGAACAGTAAAATCAATAAAGATATTGACCTTTTGCTGAATGAACGATATAATAAGTTTAGAAAAATCGGCGCCTTTACCGAGGACTGATTTTTTACCAAGCCGTAAGGACAATTTTGTCTTTATATAAAAATACACAAGGAGGAAATTCAAATGGTATTCGATAAGGTTAAGGAACTCATCGCAGAGCAGCTCGATGTTGACGCTGATACTGTTACCGTTACATCCAACATTCAGGACGATCTCGGCGCAGATTCCCTGGACGTTGTTGACCTCGTTATGTCCCTCGAAGAAGAGTTCGACATGGAGATCCCCGATGAAGCAGTTGCAAATATCAAGACTGTAGGCGATATCGTTAAGTACATCGAGGACAATCAGTAATTCCGATGAACACGAGAATTAAAAGGACTGTGGTATAAAGCTGCCGCAGTCCTTTTTGTTTTGCAAACAGGTTTACCGCCTGAAAGCGAACAGAGATACAAAAACGGACGCCCCGAAGGACGTCCGTTTCTGTGTTATATCTTTTACCCCGCACAGTGTTATTGTTATTATGCCGATCTGCGTGCCTTGAGATGAGTTATCATTCTCTTTGGCAACATTGCCGCATGAGCAGCAAGCAGACCCCAGTGAGCAATTACTTCCCACGCTCCGCATATCTTATCCACCATGATGATAACAACTGTCTCCTTATACTTGGGCAGCGCAATGTTCATGGGGAACATATGCTTTTCAATGATATCAGCCTCCATAGGAGTGATATCGAAATACTTCTGAGCATTGGCAAGAGCTGTTGCCGCATGGGTCCAGCCGTGCATTCTCTGACCCTTTTCACGAACATAATCGTGCCAGTCGTAAAGGAACAGGTCATGGATAAGACCCGCCCTTGCACCTGCACGAGCGTCCAGCGAAAGGAGCTTGCAGAAAATGTAGTTATAGTATGAAACATTCAGGCAATGCTGAAAACAGGTCGTATGACCGTGGTGCATATACTGCTTCATCTGCTGCACAACTTCGCTTTTGAGAAGATCCGCAACCTCTTCGTAGTATCCGCACTCAGTGCCCGGCAATGAAAGATCCTGCTTGGAACCGATAGCTTTTAACATCGTATTACCTTCCTTAGTTACCTTGTTTGTATATGGTAGTTCTTACACACTTTTCTATTTTTCTCGCAGCAGCGTTTCAGGCGCTGCTGACACACTTTAAAATCATCCTTTTCTATTATATCAGCATAAAAAGCATATTGCAATAGATATTATGCACAGTTTTAAAGAAAATTGTTAGAATATTTTTCAAAAGAATATTTTGTCAAGGAAAAAATTGGTTTCGATTTAGTATCAGGGATTACAAAGCGGTTAAAATATTCACCACTTCTCACCACCGCCGTATAATAGCTTTAAAATTATACAAATAGATAAAAACACAGCAAATTATACGATTTGACATGATATTTTCGTCAAAATGCTCAAAAGCAAAGGGCAAAATTCTTGATTTATTTGGGTTTAAGTTTGCCTTTAATAGTTGCAATTTGGTAACACATAGTGTATAATTAAATCATAGTGGTGAAGCAGCCCCATTTTGTGGTGAAAAGTGGTGATTTTCAACAGCCTGTTGAAAGCAGTGTTGAATGGCTGCCCCAAATTCTGTACGGAAAGGACTGATGACGATGCACGCTCCTCTCATGGGTACATATTACCATAATATGGACGCTAAGGGCAGAATGGCATTCCCCAACAAGCTCAGAGAACAGCTTGGCGTGAATTTTGTCATCACAATAGGCCTTGAAGGCTGCCTTTACGTATATTCCAACGAGGAATGGGAAAAATTTACCGAACAGCTCCGCACCCTTTCAGGTCCCGTTGCAAAGCAGGCTATAAGAAAGTATGCGGCAAACGCTGTCGTTGCCGAGGCTGACAAGCAGGGCAGAATACTCATTCCCCAGAATTTAAGGGAACACGCAGGTCTTGACCACGACATCACCGTTATCGGCAACCTTAACCGTGCCGAGATATGGGATACCGCACGATATAACGAGATCAACTCCAAGTTCACTGACGAAGAGCTTGCTGAGGCAATAGATTCTCTTGCATTCTGATAATAAAGGAAAATATATGGAATTTGCTCATATACCGGTGCTGCTGGAGCAGTGCCTTGACGGTCTTGATATCAAACCTGACGGAATTTATTTTGACGGTACCTGCGGCGGTGCAGGCCATTCCCGTGAGATAGCAAAGCGCCTCACAACGGGAAGGCTCATAGGCATCGACCGTGACCCCGATGCTGTAGCTGTGGCTTCCGAAAGGCTCAGCGGTCTGCCTGCACAGGTGGTAAGGGGAAATTACTCCGAGATAAAGCAGATAGCCGATGATCTTGGCATCTGCGGTGCAGACGGGATACTCCTTGACCTTGGTGTGTCCTCCTATCAGCTGGATAACGCCGAGAGAGGCTTTTCCTACCACAATGACGCTCCCCTTGATATGAGAATGTCAAAGGAAGGCACATCTGCAAGGGATATCGTCAATGAATACTCAAAGGAGCAGCTCACAAAGATACTCTACGAGTACGGCGAGGAGAAATTTGCTCCAAGGATTGCGGAAACTATAATAAAAAGGCGCTCCGAAAAGCCTGTTGAGACCACAACGGAGCTTGCCGATATAGTAAGGGACTCCATTCCCGCAAAGTTCAGGCGGGACAAAAACCCATGCAAAAAAACATTTCAGGCAATACGTATCGCAGTCAACTGCGAGTTTGACCACTTAGACCGTGCCCTTGATGAGGGCTTCGAGCTTTTAAAGCCCGGCGGACGCTTCTGTATCATCACTTTCCACTCCCTTGAGGACAGGATAGTTAAGCAGAGGTTTGCAGGCTGGTGCAAGGGCTGCACCTGTCCCCCTGACTTTCCCGTATGCGTATGCGGCAACAAGCCGAAGGGGAAGCTTGTGTGCAGAAAGCCCCTTGAAGCCTCCGAAGAGGAGCTTGAGGCTAACCCCAGAAGCAGGAGCGCAAAGCTCAGGATAATCGAAAAGCTGTAAAAACAGGAACTTACACTTATAAATAAAAAGACTTGGGAAAGAAGAAAGGAAGGATATTTATGGCAGCAAGGAATACAAATCTCGCCTATAGCCTTTCACAGTACGAGGAAAGAGAAGAAAGATCAAACGCCCGTGAAAACACACGGCAGAATATAAAGAGCCACAAGGCAGCAAAGCCCCAGACAGCAGTTCACCCTGTATTTATGGTGATGCTGCTCATCGCAACAGGCGCACTTATTTCGCTGTGCATCACATCAAAGGCTGATATCGCCTCCGTTCACGCAGCTATCGTGGATCAGGAAGCGGTAGTACGCTCGCTGGAGCAGGAAAATGTCAGCATGATGACCCGTCTGGAGCAGAAAAGCTCCCAGAAGGTAGTTGAGGATTACGCCGAAAACGTTCTGGGAATGCAGAAGCTTGACAACGCTCAGGTAGAATATGTAAGCATCGAAAGCGGAAACAAGGCTGAAATAAGCGACAGCAGCGACAATATTTTCACAAAAATAAAAAACGGCTTCAACAGCTTTCTGGAATACCTCAAGGGCTGAATAAATATACATGAATTGAAACGCATGACCGCTTTCACGGCTCATGCGTTCTTGCACTTATAAGAATGTGAACAAAGGAATCTGCCTGAAAAAAATACAAAAAGGCACAAACAATGAAAGGGGCTTTCCAAAGAAAGGAGAACTACCATTGCCGTCCTATCAGCCAACAAAACAGATGAAGAACCGCCTTAACCTGCCTGTAAGCATTGCAGTGCTGGCAGCGGCAGGCGTGCTTATCGCAAACCTTTACCATGTGTCGGTAACCGAGCATGACCGCTTTACCGCCATGGCAAATGACAGTCAGTTCGGAAGCACCACGGTGGAGGCAAACCGTGGAAGCATTTATGATGCCAACGGAAAAATACTGGCCCAGTCCGCCACGGTCTATAACGTTATACTCAACCCCAGCGCCCTCACAGGCGTGGACGAAAGCAAGATGAATGCGGACGAAAAGGAACGCCAGATAAAAACTGTTGCAAAGATACTCAGCGAGGAGCTGGGCGCTGACTACACCAAGCTGGTAAACGTATTCAGCGACGAAAAAACAAAGAACAAGCAGTGGTACAAGGTCGCTTCCAAAATCGAAAAGGACATTGTTACCCGGATATACACCCGCATAGATGAAGAGGGTCTGGCGGGAAACCTTGTAAGCACCGAGGACGACACAAAGCGTTATTATCCTCAGGGAGACATGGCGGCTGCGGTCATCGGCTTCACAAACTACGAGGGCGACGGAATTTACGGTGTTGAGGCCTATTACAATGACTATCTTGCGGGAGTGGACGGAAAAATCATCTCCGCAACGGACGGTCTGGGCAACGAGATGCCCTACAAAAACGACAAGATCTATGCGGCAAAGGACGGCAGCTCCCTTTATCTCACAATCGACTCCACCCTCCAGTATTACTGCGAGAGAGAGCTGGCAAACTGCGTTGAGCAGAATAACGTTGATAACCGTGCCTGCGCCATAATCATGAACGCAAAGACAGGCGATATCCTTGCCATGGCTACTTCCCCGGGATATGATCTTAACGACAGAAACAGCATCTATTCAAAAAAAGATCAGCTGACCCTTGAAAAGTACAAGGAAGAAAATCCCGACGATGAGGAAGGCTACAACGAAAAGTATGCCGAGCTTCGTGAAAAGCAGTGGAAAAACAAGGCTATCACCGAGCTTTATGAGCCGGGCTCCGTTTTCAAGGTAGTAACAGGCTCCTCCGCACTGGAAGAAAAGGTCATCGACCTTAACTCCACATTTACCTGCAACCACTCCATTCAGGTGGCTGACCGTACCATCAACTGCTGGACAGCAGGCGCTCACGGCACTCAGGACTTTACCACTGCCATGACAAACTCCTGCAACCCCGCATTCATTCAGATAGGTCAGAGACTGGGGATCGAAAAGTTCTGCAGCTATTTCAGGGCTTACGGCTTTACCGAACCTACAGGCATCGACCTCCCGGGTGAGGCTTCGGGTCTGTACGTTGCCGAGGAGAGCATGGGCATAGTTGAGCTTGCTTCCTGCTCCTTCGGTCAGTCAAACACAGTTACACCCATTCAGATGATAACAGCATACGCCGCTGTAATAAACGGCGGATACCTTTTACAGCCCCACGTTGTAAGCAAGATAGTCGATAACAACGGCAACGTTATCCAGACCGTTGAAAAGACTGTCCGCAGGCAGGTCATCTCGGAAGAGACTTCCGCCGAAATGAGACAGGTGCTGGAAAGCGTTGTAAACAACAAGGGCGGCTCCAACGCATACATCAAGGGCTACCGCATAGGCGGAAAGTCGGGAACCTCCCAGAAGCTCCAGAAGAACAATCAGCTGGGCGTTGAAAACCTTTATGTAGCGTCATACGTAGGTTTTGCTCCCGCAGACGACCCCGAGATAATCATGCTTGTAATGGTCGATGAGCCTCAGGGCAGAGACCACAACGGTTCTCAGGTATATTATGGCAGCATGGTCGCCGCTCCCGTTGTATCGGCAGTTTTCAAGGACGCACTTCCCTATCTGGGCTATTATCCCGAATATACCGATGAAGAGCTTGCGGCTCTTGACGTTACCGTTCCCAGTGTTGAGGGACAGACCGTTGAGGCGGCAGAGCAGACCCTTACAAATCTCGAGCTTCAGTATTATGTGGTAGGCGAGGGCGATAAGGTCGTGGCTCAGGTCCCCTCCCGCTCCTCCTCCGTTCCCAGAAACGGCAAGGTAGTGCTTTACACCGAGGAAAATTACGAGACCCAGTATGCCACCGTTCCCAACGTTATCGGTCATACTCCGTCTGAGGTAAATCAGCTGCTCACCTCCGCAAACATCAACTTCAAGGCAGGCGACGGCGCAACCGCCCATTCGGGTGCCATTGCCTACTCCCAGAACTATCTGCCGGGTGCGGAAGTTCCCGTGGGAACAGTCGTTGAAGTAACCTTCCGTGTAAAGGACGAGGGCTGATATCATATAGGAAAGGAGTGCATTTTTCCGAGGGAAACCCGAAGAAAAATGGTCATCTATGAAAGAAATCAGAAAGAAGCTTTCCGCTCTGCTGACAGATGCGGGAAAGTCCGCTGAATATGCTTACAGCGGCGGCGACTGCGATATCACAGGCATTACCGATGATACAAGAAGCGTATCGGAAGGCTGCATTTTCATATGCGTAAAGGGTGCAAGGTTTGACGGTCACACCGCTGCGGCAGAAATGCTCGAAAAGGGTGCAGCAGCCGTTGTGTGCGACCATGACTTAGGTCTCGGCGACAGGCAGATCGTTGTATCCGACACCAGAAAATTCTACGGTCACCTTACCGCCGCATGGTTTGACCACCCCGAAAAGCAGCTTACTCTTATCGGTATCACGGGAACCAACGGAAAGACCACCCTTGCCACCATGGTACATGATATTCTTTCATACACAGGCGAAAAGACAGGTCTTATCGGCACCACAGGTGCGCTTATCGGTAACGAGCCTGTTGAAAGGGACGATTCCACCCCCACCACTCCCAAGGTATATGAGCTTTACAAAATATTCCGAATGATGGCAGACCAGGGCTGCAAATACTGCGTAATGGAGGTATCCTCCTTTGCGCTGGAGCAGAACAGAATTGGCCCTGCGGTGTATGAATGTGCCGTTTTCACAAACCTTACCCGTGACCATCTGGACTATCACGGCACTATGGAAAACTATTATCAGGCAAAGAAAAAGCTGTTCACCGACCACTGCAAATGCGCTTTCATCAACACTGAGGACAGCTACGGCGAAAGGCTTTACAATGAAATATCCTGCCTCAAGTATTCATACGGATTAAAGGGCGATACAAGCATTTACGCAAGCTATATCAAGTATTCGGGCGGCGTGACAAAGTTCTGGTTCTGCTGCCCCGGAAAGAGCTTCCCGTTCACTCTCAGAATGATGGGCGGCTACAATATACTGAACGCCACTGCGGCCATTGCCGTGTGCGCTCAGCTTAAAATCCCCATGGAAAAGATAACCGAAGCCATGGGCTGCTTCAAGGGCGTAAGGGGAAGGTGCGAGATAATCCCCACAGGAAAGGATTTCTTCATCGTCTGCGACTATGCCCACTCCCCCGATGCGCTGGAAAATATGCTTCCCAGCATAAAGGAGAACACCGAGGGCAGGCTCATATGCCTCTTCGGCTGCGGCGGCGACCGTGACCGCACAAAGCGCCCCCTTATGGCAAAGGCTGCGGCTCAGTTTGCAGACTATCTCATAGTAACATCTGATAACCCCAGAAATGAAGACCCCGACGCTATTATTGATGAGATAATGACAGGGCTTGAGGGTTCTGACGTTCCCTGCGACCGCATCACCGACAGAAAGGAAGCTATCTTCCATGCGGTAAGGATCGCACGAAAGGGCGATGTTATCGTTCTGGCAGGCAAGGGTCACGAGGATTATCAGGTGCTGGCAGGAAATGTCCACATTCACTTTGACGAGCGTGAGATATGCGCCCAAGCGTTGGATCTTCTTGACAAGATAAGCATGACTGTTGAGGAAATGGCTCAGGCCTGCAAAGGCAGCTGCGCAAATATCACCGACACATCAATAAAGATCGCTGCCGACAGAATAAAGAGCGACAGCCGAAAGATATTACCGGGCGATGTTTTCGTTGCCTACAGAGGCGAAAAGTTTGACGGTCACGATTACGTTAAGGACTGCACCGACAAGGGCGCTGTTGTCAATGTGACCGACCATGAGATAGAGGGCTGCCCCTGCATAGTCACAAAGGACACCGTAAGAGCAGTGCTTGACATTGCAGGTCATTTCAGAAGAAAGTTCTCCCCCGTTCTTGTGGGAGTTACGGGCAGCGTGGGCAAGACCACCACAAAGGAAATGGTCGCACTTGCCCTTTCGTCAAAGTACAACACCTATAAGACCCCTGCAAACCGCAACAATGAGATAGGTATGCCCTTTGCATTGCTGGAACTTACCCCCGCATATGAAGCGGCTGTTATCGAAATGGGAATGTCCCACTTCGGCGAGCTGGAACGCCTTTCAAGATCAAGCAACCCCGATATCTGCATAATAACAAATATCGGCTGGTCACACGCTGAAAATCTCGGTTCCACACAGGAGGGCGTTTTAAAGGCAAAGCTTGAAGTGCTTTTGGGTGCAAAACCCGCCGCTCCCCTTATCGTCTGCGGCGATGACCCACACCTTGCACCTCTGAAAAACACAATAACCGACCGCAAGGTCATTACCTGCGGCATAGTTGATAAAAACTGCGACTATTTTGCGGCAGATATCGAAACAGGCGAGGAAAGCACTTCCTTTACCGTTGTGAAAAACGGCATCAGGTGCGAAAGAATGACCCTCCCCTGCATAGGCAGCCACCATATCACAGACGCTCTCATTGCCACGGCAGCAGCGGAAGCGGCCGGCTGCGACATGGCAGGCATTGCGGAAAAGCTTTCGGGCTTCGGTCTGGACGGGCTTCGCCAGCATAAGGAGCACAAAAACGGTCAAACGGTCATAATCGACTGCTACAACGCCGCTCCCGATTCCATGAAGGCGGCTCTGAATGTTCTCTGCGACACAAAGGGAGCAAGGCACATTGCCGTTCTGGGCGATATGCTGGAGCTTGGCGACCTTTCCGCAAAACTTCATAAGGAAGTTGGCGAATATGCCGCACAGAAGGGCATTGACCTGGCAGTATGCTACGGAAATAACGCAAAGCACATTGCCGAGGGCGCAAAGGAAAACGGAGCAGAGGCTTATTACTCCTCCGACAAGGCAGAAGTGCTTGATTTCCTGAAAGCAAGCCTTAGAGACAACGATGCCGTTCTTTACAAGGCAAGCCGCAGTATGCGAATGGAAGATATCATCAGGGATTATTACGGCGAGTGACCTGCGGGTGACGCAAATCGCCGTGATATGACAAAACGATCATGATATAATTACAGATAGGAGCAGATAATATGCCGTACTGGATAAATCTGATGGCGGCTGCCATTGCCTTTGCAGTGTCCGCCGTACTGGGAATATACCTTATACCGCTTCTCAAGAAGCTTCACTTCGGAACCACTATTTACGAAAAAGGCCCCGCATGGCACAAGAGCAAGAACGGAACCCCTCTTATGGGCGGCTTCATGTTCATCATCGGAACCATTCTTGCCACCGCCGCAGCCTACTGCGTATGGCGCTTTGTATGTCCTCAGAGCGCAGTGGTACCCGATAACAACGGTCTATACAAGCTCCTTGCAGGACTGGGCTACGCTATCCTCAACGGAGTTATCGGATTTATCGACGACTACATCAAGGCAGTGAAAAAGCAGAACAAGGGCCTTGACGCAAAGCAGAAGATGATAATGCAGTTTGCGGCTTCCGTTATGTTCCTTGAAGTTCTCCGTCTGCTGGGCGATACCTCCACAGAGATAATCATTCCCTTTGCAGGCAAGGTGGATTTCGGCTTCTTCTACTACATCATAATGCTCCTGTACCTTATATTCCTCACAAACTCCGTTAACCTTACCGACGGCGTTGACGGTCTGTGCGGAACAGTTACCACAGTATTCTCTCTCTCATGGCTGGCAATTTTCCTTACCATGGGAATGTACGAGTATTCCATATTCGCCTCTGCTCTGGCAGGCGGCTGCATGGGCTTCCTGGTATGGAACCTTAACCCCGCAAAGGTATTCATGGGCGATACAGGCTCCATGTTCCTGGGCGGCTGCGTGTGCGCAATGGGCTTTATAACCCACCAGCATCTGCTTCTGGCGCTCATCGCAATAGTATATATCTGCGAGGCGCTTTCCGTAGTGCTCCAGGTCATAAGCTTCAAGACCACAGGCAAGAGAATTTTCAAAATGTCCCCTATCCACCATCACTTTGAGATGTGCGGATTTTCCGAGTACAAAATAGTTATCACCTTCTCCGCTGTAGGTCTTATCTGCGGAATACTGGGCAACGTTCTTTACAACATCTACCTTAAATAATCGGATATAAAATATTTAAAGAAAGGAGAGCCGCCATGCCGAAACAACAGTCTCAGCAAAACGCCAAGGCTCAGAAAGAACAGCCTAAGCAGCAAAAGGCACCCAAGCAAAAGCGCCTTGCCAATAACAAGACCTGGTTCAAGGCACTTATGCCCAAAAGCAGGTATCTGGAAAATATCCGCATCGGCGAGATAGACCTCCCCTTTCTTTTTCTGGTGCTTGTGCTGTTGGTATTCGGAATGATAATGATGTATTCCGCCTCCTACGCATGGGCGATACATGACAACAACCCCCAGGATTTTTACTTCAAGAAGCAGCTCTTCATGGCAGCAATAGGCCTTGTGGTGATGATGTATCTTTCCAGCCGAAAGTTTGACTATCATATCCTCAGGTCACCGCTGGTGGCAAACGGACTTTTTGTTATCTGCATACTGCTGATGATACTTGTCCACACGAAATTCTTCGGCGTTACCGATAACGGTGCCAGCCGATGGATAAGAATTGGTACTGCATCCAAAACGTTCTTTACCTTCCAGCCCTCCGAGCTTATGAAGCTTGCGGTGATAATCATTTTTTCCGCAATGATCTCCGCAAATCATCAGAAGCTAAAGGAAAAGGGCGGACTTTTGCCGTATATCGCCATACTCGCCATTGCCGCAGGCTTTACAGTCGTTCAGCCCCACCTTTCCGGTACCATAATCATCTGCGCCATTGCAGTCACACTCCTTTATGTGGGCGGCGCAAATATGAAATCGTTCATTCCTCTGGTAATCGGCGGTATTGCCCTTATCACTGTTGTTGCATTTATCCTGTACAAATACGCCGACTACTCATACATCAAAAACCGTATCGACAGCTGGCTTTATACCTTTGATGACGCAAACCGTGATATCGCATGGCAGACACGAAACTCCCTCATTGCCATTGGCTCGGGCGGAGTGTTCGGTCTTGGTCTGGGAAATTCCAGGCAGAAGTTTTTGTATCTCCCCGAGTCGCAGAACGACTTTGTTTTCGCCATCGTGTGCGAAGAGCTGGGCTTCCTTGGCGCAGCAGTCGTTATCATTCTTTTCCTTATGCTCATATTCAGAGGCTTCAAGATAGCCGAGAACGCACCCGATAAATTCGGTATGCTGCTTGTTACAGGCCTTACCGTACAGATAGGACTGCAGGCGCTGCTGAATATCGCCGTTGTGTCAAACGCTATCCCCAACACAGGAATATCGCTGCCGTTCTTCAGCTACGGCGGAACGGCGCTTATAATCCAGCTCCTGGAAATGGGGCTGATACTGAACGTGTCACGACAATCCATGCCCGACAAGGAACAGCCTGACGCCGCTCCCTCGGAACAGTCCCGTGAGATCGAACTGGCTAAAAAGCAGCTGGGTCAAAATGCACGTTCACGCAAAAAATAAAATGTACCTATCATCTGAAAAGGAAGTAGCTTATGAAAGTTTTACTGGCAGGAGGCGGAACGGCAGGTCATATCAATCCTGCTCTCGCCATTATATCCATAATAAAGGATCATTGTCCCGATGCTGAATTCCTCTATGCTGGCACACCAAACGGAATGGAATCCCGCCTTGTGCCTATGGAGAATATCCCATTTGCGCCCATAAAGGTCAGCGGATTTCAGCGAAAGCTCACCCCCAAGAACATCGTCAGGAACATAAAGGCAGCCGCATATCTTACCACCGCAGGTCATACCGCACGTAAGATAATCAAGGATTTCGGCCCCGATATCGTCATCGGAACAGGCGGATATGTAAGCGGCCCTATAGTTCTGGAAGCTGAAAAAATGGGTATCCCCACTGCTATCCACGAGCAGAACGCATACCCCGGAGTTACCACAAGGATACTTTCCAAAAAGGCTGATATAGTAATGCTCACCATGGAAGAAGCGGCTGAGTATTTCGATAAAAGCGTAAAGTACATAAAAACAGGTCTGCCCGTAAGAAAGGGATTTGACCCCTCACGCATCAGCCGTGCGGAAGCCAAGAAAGAGCTGGGGCTGGACGAAAACAGCATCTGTATCTTCTCATGGGGCGGAAGCCTGGGTGCGGGAGCTATCAACAGCAGCGCCCTTGCCCTTATAAAGTGGGAAAAGGAAAGCGGACTGAACATCTCCCATATCCACAGCTACGGCAAAATGGGTCACGGTACCTTTGTACAGAGCCTTAAAGAAATGGGCATCGACCCCGAGACAGACCCCAAGCTCATGGTCAAGGAGTACATCCACAACATGGACGTATGCACCGCAGCAGCCGACCTTATCATCTGCCGCAGCGGAGCTTCTGCCATAAGCGAGCTTGAAGCAATGGGACGTGCTTCCATTCTTATCCCCTCCCCCGTGGTTGCGGGAAATCATCAGTATCACAACGCAATGGTGCTCGGCAAAGCCGGCGCTGCCATCGTTATCGAGCAGAAGGATCTTACGGACGAGCTTATCATAAATGAAGCAAAGAAGCTCTGCTCCGATCCCGCAAGGCTGGACGATCTGGCACGCAAGGCTCACGAGCAGTGCATCACCGATACCCCCGACAGGATATACAAGGCAATAACCGACGTAATGAAAAAATAAGCTTTTTTCACACTTTTCCGCAGCGCTCATAATATAAGTTATAATCAACTTATAAAGGAGCGTCGGATATGCAGAAGCTGGTGATCGACGGAGGCCGCCCTCTCAGCGGTGAAATAAAAGTCCAGGGAGCAAAAAATGCAGTGCTGCCCGTCCTTGCCGCCTGTACACTGTGCAGCAGGGAGGTAAGGCTCAGCAACTGCCCCTGCATCTCCGACCGATACGGCGCTGCACGTATCCTTACCAGCCTTGGCGGAAAGGTCCGTGCCGACGGAACAGACATGACCGTTGACTGCACCGGCATCGACAGTTCTTCCATAAGCAGCGAGCTTATGCGCACCATGCGCAGCTCTATAATCTTTATGGGGGCGCTGATGGGCAGAACGGGCAAATGCACATTGTGCTATCCCGGCGGCTGCGATCTTGGCCCGAGGCCTATAGATATGCACCTTTCGGCTATGAAGAAAATGGGGGCTGTAATAACAGACGAGCACGGAATTATAGAATGCTCCGCTCCCGAGGGTCTGACAGGCTGCAAGATATCCCTTTCATTCCCATCGGTGGGAGCAACGGAAAATATTCTGCTGGCGGCTGTCACCGCAAAGGGCGAAACTGTTATCTCCAACTGCGCAAGAGAGCCTGAGATAACCTGCCTTGCAGATTTCCTTATCGCCTGCGGCGCTCATATAAACGGCGCAGGTGGAGGCAGGATAACCGTTGAGGGCGTTGAGCGCCTTTCAGCTCCCGGGGAAAGCTTTGCAATAATCCCCGACAGAATAGCCGCAGCCACATATCTTTCCTGCTGCGCCTGCGCAGGGGGAGAGCTTATGCTTACCGACTGCTGCCCCGCTCATATGGAAGCCATACTTCCCCTTTTTGAGCAGATGGGTATGTACGTCCGCAGCTTCGGCTCAAATATATACATACAGAAAACAGGCGGTCTTAAAGCCGCCGATACCATACGCACAATGGTCTATCCGGGATTTCCCACGGACGCTCAGGCGATCATAATGGCTCCCCTCTGCACCGCAGAGGGCACAACGGTGTTTGTGGAGAACATCTTCGAGAACCGCTACCGCCACACGGGAGCGCTTAGCCGAATGGGCGCAGATATCCGTGCGGAGGGAAAGGTCGCCGTTGTAACAGGCGTTCCCGCTCTTTACGGAGCAGCTTCGGAAGCCCCTGACCTGAGAGGAGGCGCAGCAATAGTCTGCGCAGCTCTCGGCGCATCGGGCAGGTCGGAGATAACAAGGACAGAACTTATCGACAGAGGGTATGACAGCATAGAAGCTATCCTTTCATCGGCAGGAGCAAAAATAAGCAGGATAATATAATACTGATCACCAATAAAACTATATACAAAAATCATCGAATGATCTATACGCTATTTTTTGTATAGTTTTTAATTGGCGTTTAGTATAACAAGGAGTTTTTATTTTGAGCAGTCAGAGTCAGCCCTACCGCCGCAGGCACAAGCAGCGACATACGCTTACGGGCATTGTGGTATTTATCATAGTGGCAGGAATATTTCTGCTGCTTTCAACAACAGTCCTATTCAATGTTGAAAGCATTCGTGTAACAGGTGCATCAAACTACACCCCACAGGAAATAATCGACGCCAGCGGAGTTGAGGCGGGCGATAATCTTGTCCGTCTCAGCACCGATAAGGTAAGCAGTCAGATAACCTCCAGACTGGTTTACATAGAAAAAGCACATCTTAGCCGCTCATTCCCCTCCACGCTGATAATAAACGTGGAAGCCAGCGAGCCTGAGGCGAATTTCATCACCGACCACGGCATATATCTCATAAGCAAGGGCGGCAAGATACTTGAAAAGATAGACGAGCCTAAGGCAAACCTTTTCAATTTCACGGGAACTGACCCCAAGCTGGAGCTTCTCCCGGGGGACAAGTACGCTTCCAACGATGAGCACAAGGACACAGTGGTCTATCAGATGATGACCCTGCTGGACACGGGCAATTACAGCACCGTTACCTCGGTAGATGTTACCGACCGTGCGGATATCAAATGCGTTTTCGATAACCGTATCACAGTAAGTCTCGGCTCGGTAAACGACCTTGAATACAAACTGAACTTTGCCAAGGAGATAATCGAGACAAAGATAGGCGACAAGACCGAGGGCACTCTTACCATTCTTTCCGACGCAAACAGCGCATCATTCCTTGACAAGGAAAGCCTGGAAAACAACGCCAAGGTCTATAACGACAACATTGCTTCCACGACCACCGCCGATACTCAGGAAACCGATGAAAACGGCAACCCCATTGAAACTGAAACGTCGGAGACGACCTCCGCCGCAGTGGCAATGGAATAATCATGAAGCACGGTTGTGAAATGTGAACAAAAAGGGTACTATATTATCATTTTTTTGTGCAACTGCGTTTTTTTTAGAAAAATCACTTGAAAAAAATCCGCAGGTGTGTTAAAATAAATGTTGTGTATAATATAATCAGGAATAATTCAGATTTTTCTGTATTTACATATAAACAGTAAACAGGAGGAAGAAAAATGGCGATCATGGTTGATAACGAGAAAAACACCTATGATGAGATTATAAAAGTTGTCGGCGTGGGCGGCGGCGGCGGAAACGCTGTTAACCGCATGGTTGACGAGGGCATCAAGGGCGTTGACTACATAACTGTCAATACCGATGCAAGAGCTCTCAACTCATCTAAGGCTGATACAAAGGTACAGATAGGCGTTAAGCTTACAAACGGCAAGGGCGCAGGCGCCAAGCCTGAGATCGGTGCAAGCAGCGCCGAGGAAAACAGAGACGAGATCAAGGCCGCTCTCAGCGGTTCAGATATGGTATTCATCGCAGCAGGTATGGGCGGCGGAACAGGTACAGGCGCAGCTCCCATCGTTGCAGAGATCGCTCAGGAGCTGGGAATACTCACTGTTGCAGTGGTAACAAAGCCCTTTGAGTTTGAGCAGAAGGCTAAGATGAGACAGGCTGAGGCTGGTATCGCAGAGCTTAAAAAGCACGTTGATTCACTTATCGTTATCCCAAATGAGCGTCTTCTCCAGAGTGCTGACAAGGAGCTTACAATGAAGCAGTCCTTCGCACTTGCTGATGATATCCTCAAGGTCGGCGTAAAGTCCATAGCAGAGCTTATCACTGTCGAGGGCGACATCAACCTTGACTTCGCTGATGTAAAGACCACTATGAAGGACGCAGGCTATGCTCATATGGCTATCGGTCACGGTTCAGGCAAGGACAAGGCTGCCGAGGCTGCAAAGCAGGTCATCTCCAGTCCTCTGCTTGAGACCTCCATTTCCGGCGCTACAAGACTTCTCGTTAACATCGTAATGAGCGAGGACGTTCTTGCAAGCGATATCAACACAGCTACAAGACTTATCTCCGAGGCTGCCGATCCCGATGTAAACATGATCTTCGGTACCTCCTTCGATGAGAACCTCAAGGACGAGATCAACATCACTGTTATCGCTTCCGCTTTCAATGATGATATCGACAAGCAGGAAGAACCCGCTCCCGAGGTTGAAAAGGTTCCCGCAGCATCTGCTGCATCAACAGCCGCACCTCAGCCCGCAGCACCCAAGAAGTCTTCCTACGATGAGGAATACAGCGACTTTTTTAACATGATCAACAGAAGATAACTTCCATATTGCCATAAAATATCAGGCGGTCAGGGTAACTTGACCGCCTTTTTTTGACGCACCCGACAAATATCACTTCCCGATCGTTATAATTACAGGAGGTATTATATGCCGTCAAAGCCTGATTTTGCAGAATTTTACAAGCGGCATTTTGAAGCCGTTTACAGGATATGCTACATTTTCATGCAGAACGCCGCCGATGCCGAGGACTGCACCGAGGACGTTTTTGTAAAGGCAATGAGCGCAGAATTCAACGATGAAAAGCCCGAGCGTGCGTGGCTCACAGTCACCGCCAAGAATCTCTGCCGTGACAGACTGAAGCACTGGTGGCGCAAAAAGACTGAGCCTATAGATGACTACGCCGAAACACTGAGCGGCGGCACAGACAAGGACGACATGATAAGCCTGATAAAGCATTTTACCTCTCAGGCGCAGTAATCATGGTAATATTGCTTAAAATTTCCAACATCAGACTGTACAAATGACGAAATCTCGGCAGGCATGAAATTTTCGGGCAGGGTGAATTGTGTTTTATATAGGTGATTAGTATAAGACACAAGGAGGATATCATATGAAAAAATACGCACCTCTTATCGCAGTTCTCATTGCCCTGACCGCCTGCACGGATACAGCACAGACCGATAACGCCGAAACAACAATAAAAGTCAAGGTCACAGAAGCCACTGAAGCAAGCGAAGATGAGCCTGTAATGGTGTCGGAAGGCAGCATTGACGCTATCCCAGCCGATATACGCACACAGCCTGAAGAAATAGGCTGGGAAGCTGAGACTCAGAACGTTCAGACAGAAGTTGTCCCCCAGTGCGCCCCGTCAACAGGCTTTTCCTTTGAACTTCCTGCAGGCTGGTCATACACGTCCGCCCAGACAGAAGACGAGCCAACAAGCAGCATTTCCGCATATCTCAGCCCCGACAATGAAGCCGAGGGCACCATAACCATAGAATACAGCAAAAACTTTGCTGTCTGCGGCACTGGGCTTGTGCAAAAGCCCATTGACTTTAACGGATATTCCGCAACACAGTGCTATTATGACGGCAGCGAAAACTGGAGCTTCATCATGCTTGACGGCGAATACACCGACTGCGTGATAATAAACAACGCCCCATGGTACGACGACTATGCAAATGATATAGAAAAGATACTCTCCTCCGTAAAATTCAGGCACTACGAATAATACTAATCACCAATAAAACTATAGACAAAAAATCATCGCATAATCCATATACGCAAGATTATGCTCAATTTTTTGTATAGTTTTTAATTGGTGCTTAGTATAAGCATATTTAATACTAATCTTTAATCGTTCTATAGACAAAGCCGACAGATGAAATAAGACCAGTCTAGGAAAGCGACTGCAGGCGGGCTTGTCGCCCGGCAAGGGAGCTTGACGAAGAATGGGCTTATTTCAGCCGAGGATTTGTCTATAGGTTGATTGAGGATTAGTATAAATATTAAGCAACAAAAAAGAGATGCTCCGAAACGGAACATCTCTTTTTATTATCTCATCATATCGTGAACATGGATTCTGTTGAGGGCACGCTGGAGTTTAAGCTCCGCAATGTCAAAGTCAAGCTGGCTCTCCTTTGCGGCGATCCTGCGCTCTGCGTCCTCACGGGAACGGTTTGCCCACTCGATATCTATCTCGTCAGCCCACTCAACGGCATCGGCAAAGATGCTCACCTTGTTTCCGCCGACCTTGATAAGTCCTGCGGAAACCGCCGCCAATCTGTAGCTGCCGTCCTCCATCATGACCTTCAAAGGACCCGAGGGAAGGCTCGCCACAAGGCTTGTGTGGTTTGCAAGTATTCCGATATCGCCCTCTGTGGTGCGGACGATTATCTGCGTGGTCTCACCGTCAAAGAAAATCTTTTCAGGGGTTATGACCGTAAGATGAAAGGGTGTTGCCATTTGCTGTCAACCTCCTTATCAGTTGCCCGACTGCTTTGCTTTTTCAACAGCCTCGTCAATGGTTCCGACGAACAGGAACGCAGACTCGGGAAGATCATCGTGCATACCCTCGATGATCTCCTTGAAGCCTCTGATAGTCTCCTTGATGGGAACATACTTGCCCTTCATGCCCGTGAACTGCTCGGCTACGCTGAACGGCTGGGACAGGAAACGCTGGATCTTTCTCGCTCTGGCAACGATAAGCTTATCCTCGTCGGAAAGCTCGTCCATACCCATGATGGCGATGATATCCTGAAGCTCTGTATATCTCTGGAGAATGTTCTGAACGGCTCTTGCAGTCTCATAATGCTCACGGCCCACGATATCGGGAGAAAGTATTCTCGATGTGGAATCCAGAGGGTCAACGGCGGGGTAGATACCCAGCGAAGAAATGCTTCTGGAAAGGACTGTTGTTGCGTCCAGGTGAGCAAATGTGGTCGCAGGAGCAGGGTCTGTAAGGTCATCGGCGGGAACGTAAACTGCCTGTACCGATGTGATAGAGCCCTTATGTGTAGATGTGATACGCTCCTGGAGAGCGCCCATTTCAGTTGCCAGTGTAGGCTGATAACCGACTGCCGAGGGCATACGTCCCAGCAGAGCGGAAACCTCGGAGCCTGCCTGTGTGAAACGGAAGATGTTGTCGATGAACAGAAGAACGTCCTGTCCCTCAACGTCACGGAAATATTCCGCCATGGTAAGTCCCGAAAGACCTACTCTCATTCTTGCTCCGGGAGGCTCATTCATCTGACCGTAAACAAGAACGGTCTTGTCGATAACACCCGACTCGGTCATTTCGTTGTAAAGGTCGTTGCCCTCACGGGTACGCTCGCCAACACCTGTGAAAACGGAAATACCGCCGTGCTGGTTTGCAACGTTGTTGATAAGCTCCTGGATAAGAACGGTCTTACCGACACCTGCGCCTCCGAAAAGACCTATCTTACCGCCCTTGAGGTAAGGGCAGATAAGGTCGATTACCTTGATGCCTGTTTCAAGCACCTCATTGGAAGCTGTCTGCTCCTCGTAGGATGGTGCTTCACGGTGGATAGCCCATCTCTCCTTTGTTTCGGGAGCAGGCTTGTTGTCAACGGGTTCTCCGAGAAGATTGAAGATCCTTCCCAGAGTATTTCTTCCGACAGGAACGGTGATAGGTGCGCCTGTATTTATGGCATCAGTGCCTCTTACCAGTCCGTCAGTGGAGGACATTGCAATACATCTTACAACGTCGTCACCGATATGCTGCGCAACCTCGCACACCAGCTTCTTGCCGTTAAGCTCAATTTCTATCGCATTGAGAAGATTGGGCAGGTTATCCTTTTCAAAGCGGATATCAACGACCGCTCCGATTACCTGAACAACCTTTCCAACATTGTTCTGCGGCATTTAAATAACCACTCCTTTCAGTTCTGTCTGCATATTACAGACAGTATAATTGTAAAGCGGTAATAATACTTATAGTAAAACGTCACTCAGCGCTGTTTGCACCGCCGACGATCTCAGTGATCTCCTGAGTAATGGAAGCCTGTCGTGCACGGTTATACATAAGGGAAAGGCTGCTTATCATCTCGGAAGCGTTGTCGGAGGCGTTCTCCATAGCGTTTCGTCTGGAAGCCTGCTCGGAAGCAAAGCTCTCAACGCACGCACCGAATATCATTCCCGTAACATATCTGGGAACGATGTGGTTGAACACCTGACCTGCGGAAGGCTCATAAATAGGCAGCGCCTTTGAGACCTTCTTCTGTCCGTCAAGCTCCACAGGAAGCATTTTCTTTGTTACCGCCTGCTGAGTTATGGAGGAAACATATTCCGTATAGAAAAGCTCTACTCTCTCGTAAATGCCTTTCACATACTTGTCCACGATCTCGCCTGCGATATCGTTTGCCTGATGGATCCTTATATTTTCGGAAAAATCGGGGTAAGAGCCAAGCATATTGAACTCTCTCTTGCCGAAATATTCCACAGCCTTTTTGCCTATGGCGATGATATCCGTTTTATCCTTTCCGCCAAGCTCGTCAACTCTTGCCTGAGCAAGCTTGAAGATGTTGGAGTTAAATCCTCCTGCCAGTCCTCTGTCGCCTGCTATAACTACCAGAAGTGACTTGCCCTCCCCCGCATTGCGGGTAAAGGGAGAAAGGAAGCTGGGATTTTCCGCCTGTATCTCGCACATTGTTTCGTAAAGGGCGTCAAAGTAGGGGCGGGCTTTATCCGCCTTTTCCTTTGCCTTCCTCAGCTTAGAAGACGCAACCAGCTCCATTGCCTTAGTGATCTGCATAGTGGACTCGACGCTTTTTATACGCCGCTTGATGTCCTTCATATTGCCGGAAGCCAATTCAACAGTCCTCCCTTGCCATAATAGTCACAGCGCTCATCAGAGCGCCGCAGTGAATTTCTTTACAAACTCGTCGAGAGCTGCCTTGAGAGCCTCTTCGTTTTCCTTGGTCAGATCCTTTGTTTCCTTGATGGATGAAATGATATCGGGATAGCTGTTGTCAACGTAATCGAAAAGCTCAGTCTGAAATTCGCCGATCTTATCTACGGGAACATCTTTAAGATAATTGTGAGTTACGGCGTAGATGATAACTACCTGATTTTCAACCGCAACGGGAGAATTTCTGTCCTGCTTGAGGACTTCCACAACACGCTCACCCAGAGCAAGGCGCTCCTTAGTGTCCTTATCAAGGTCGGAACCGAACTGGGAGAATGCCTGAAGCTCTCTGTACTGAGAGTATGTGAGCTTCAGTGAGCCTGATACCTTCTTCATTGCCTTGATCTGCGCAGCGCCGCCGACTCTCGAAACGGAGATACCGGGGTTAACGGCAGGTCTTACACCTGAATTGAACAGGTCAGTCTCAAGGAATATCTGACCGTCGGTAATGGAAATAACGTTTGTGGGAATGTAAGCGGAAACGTCGCCTGCCTGTGTTTCGATGATAGGCAGTGCGGTAATGGAACCGCCGCCGTAGTTCTCGTTCAGGCTGCACGCACGCTCAAGCAGACGGGAGTGGAGATAGAATACATCTCCGGGATAAGCCTCACGTCCGGGCGGTCTTTTAAGCAGCAAGGAAAGTGTACGGTAAGCCACTGCGTGCTTTGACAGGTCGTCATATACGCAGAGCACGTCCTTGCCCTGTTTAAGGAAATACTCACCCATTGCAACGCCCGAGTAGGGAGCGATATACTGCAGGGGGGCAAGCTCGGACGCTGTAGCGGATACTACGATAGTGTAGTCCAGAGCGCCGTTCTTTTCCAGAGTTTCAACAACGTTTGCAACGGTAGAACGCTTCTGACCGATAGCAACATAAATACAGATAACATTCTTGTCCTTCTGGTTTATGATTGTATCGAGAGCGATAGCGGTCTTACCGGTCTGTCTGTCGCCGATTATCAGCTCACGCTGACCTCTTCCTATGGGTATCATGGAGTCGATAGCCTTGATGCCTGTCTGTAAAGGACGGCTTACCGACTTTCTTGTGATGATGCCGTAAGCGGGCTGCTCAATGGGCATCTTTTCTTTTGTGAGAATGGGTCCCTTGCCGTCGATAGGCTGTCCCAGAGAGTTTACAACTCTGCCGAGAAGCTCCTCGCCAACAGGCACGGAAACTACGCTGCCTGTTCTCTTGACGGTGTCGCCCTCTTTGATCTCAACGTCGGAACCCAGCATAACAGCCGCAACGAAATCCTGCTCCAGGTTCATTGCCATAGCGTAAACGCCGCCGTCAAATTCCAGCAGCTCGCCCGACATACAGTTATCGAGGCCGTGTATCCTTACGATACCGTCGCCTACTGTGATAACAGTACCCGTATCGGACTGCTGTATCTCGGAGCTGAAATTCCTTATCTGACTTTTGATTATTCCGGTAATTTCATCCGGGCGCAAATCCATCTGATTCACCCTTTCGTTTATATGATATTCCGTCAGCTGACGAAATCCTGCCGATTTTTAATCGGCAGCCATATCTCTGATCTGTTTCTGCATATTTTCAAGCTTTGTTCTGACAGAGCCGTCCAGCATATTATCGCCGCAGACAACTATCATTCCGCCGATAATTGCGGGGTCGGTCTTTTCCACAAGGTCGATAGTCTTATCGTACTTCTTAGAGAGCTTCTCGATGAGCCGCTCCCTTGCGCCGTCCTTCAGCGGAACAGCGGTGGTAACAGTAACTTCCGCAATGCCTGCGTCCTCATAATAGCCCTTTTTCAGCTCAGCAGCTATCTTGCCCAGATAAGCACATCTGTTTTTCTCAGCGAGCACGCAGAGAAAATTCAGAGCAGAGGCGGATATCCTTCCCTCAAAAACAGACTTTATAAGCTTGGTCTTTTCATCGGGGGTCATTGACGGAGATGACAACAGCCTTGCAAAATCACGATTTTCATCGAATATCCCGCTGAGCGCCTGTATCTCCTCATGAAGCTCTTTAAGATTACCGTCCTCACGGCCTATTTCCAGCAAAGCCTGCGCATAAACATTTTCAACCGAACCTGCCATAGCTGCACAACCTTTCCTGAAAATTACTTGTCGCCGTCATCATCAAGCTCGCCGATAAATTCATCTATCAGGCGATCCTGCTCCTCATCGGTGGAAACCTCCCTGCCGATGACCTTGCCTGCGATATCCACAGCCATATCGGAGATCTGATCCTTGATCTTATTGACAGCACGCTTGCGTTCTCTTTCGATATCCGCATTGGCCTTGGTAACGATGCCCGCAGCTTCGTTTCTCGCCTCGGCGATGATCTCGTCGGAGCGGAGCTGAGCTCTCTTGGAAGCAGCCTTTACCATCTCGGCAGACTCTTCCTTTGCGCCCTCCAGCTTCTGAGTATATTCGCTTTCCATGTCCTTTGCTTTTTTAAGAGCCTGGTCAGCCTCGTCATAGGTCTTGGAGACCTGAGCCTTTCTTTCCTCTATGATCTTGTTAACAGGGCCGAAAAGAAACTTTTTGAAAATCAGAAACAGGATAAGAGTATTGCACAGAACGCCGATTATGGTGGAGGGTTCTATGCTGAAAAATTCAAAATTTATATCCATTCAGATATCCTCCCATTCCTGCTGAAGCAAATCAGCCCTCAAGATGCTTAAGGAACGGATTAACGAACAACAGAACAATACCTACAAACAGGCCGTAAATACCTGTGGACTCTGCAACTGCGCAGCCGATAAACATTGTTGTTGTGGCAGAGGATTTTGCCTCAGGCTGTCTGCCGATGGTCTCGATAGCCTTGCCTACGGCGTAGCCTTCACCGATACCGGGGCCGATACCTGCGATAAGCGCAAGACCTGCGCCTATGCCCTGTCCTGCGAGAACGATAGCCTTTGCAAGAAGCAGGGTCTGTTCATATGTCTGTCCTTCCATTTTTATATACCTCCAAAAAAAGAATTTTGAGACTGAGTTATCACTCGTCCTTGCAGCCTGCGGCATCGCCTACGTAAGCCATTGTCAGCATTATGAATACATAAGACTGGATAATGCCCGAGAAGAAATCGAAGTAGATCGACAGCGCAGCGGGAACACCGATCTGGAAAATGTGGAAATAGTTGAGTGCAGCCAGATGCAGGCTCAGTGCATTATAAACCACATTGCTCAGAATGGTAAGGAAAGCGTAGATTATCGTTGTGATTATCATACCGCTTGAGATGTTGCCGAACATACGCAGCGCCATAGCCACAGGTGTTGCTACTTCACTGAGTATATTGATCGGCGTGATGACAAAAACAGGCTCGGTAAAGCTCTTGAAATAACCGCCTATTCCGTTGGACTTTATCTTGTAATAGGTGATCATTATAAAGGTCAGTGCCGCCCACGTTCCTGTGCAGTTAATGTCAACCGTCATACTCCTGAAACCGAGAACGCTTATCAGAGAGCCGGTCAGCGCAAATGTAAATATCGTGGCAATGTAGGGCGCAAGCTTTACCATTCTGCTGCCCATATTTTCCTTGACAAGGTTATTGAAAAATGTCACGAACCATTCCGCAAGGACCTGCTTTTTTGATGTGGGCTTTACTTTAAGATCCTTTGTGAGCCATCTTATAAGTATATACAGCAGAATAATGAGCAGCCAGCCTGTAACAACGGTTTCCGAGATAGAAAATATCTCATTTCCGTCGCTTCCCAGCAGCGTTATCATTTTTCTGGGGCCTACCACATCTACCTGAAGCTCGGTGTCATAGAATTTCAAGACGGCCTCAGCCGCCAGAGCGGTTCCCATATATTTTCAAACCTCCCTTCATATTTCATGAGTGTTTCTGCCTGATGATCGCACTTCCTGTATAAAACGTCTTCGGATACAGCAGAGGGATAAACGTGCAGACGGAATTAAACAGGTCAGATCTGAAGCCCAGCACCAGCGCCGCCCCCATAACAGTCAGCCTGATAAGATAGAAGCTGAACATATATCGTTTGGCGCTTTTTGCCGTTCCTCGCTCCACGGCTCTTTCCGAGGACATACCCAGAAGGATAATGTTTGCGGTCATTGCCGCCGTTCCCAGAAGAAGCCCCAGAGGGATCTGTATATTAAGCCCGTAAAAGGGCAGTGCGGCCACGAATATCAGCAGATCCGCCAGCATTGCCTTGGGAAGCAGGAAGCGGAGCTGCTCATTTATCATATTGCTGAAAAGTTTTATCTTCATAGCTTGTACGACGCTCCTTTGCACCGCTTCGTAAAGACACTGCTATACACAATAATATTACAACAATCCTCAGCCAAATTTGCAATTTTTTTGCCGATTAAGTGGAAACTTTTTCTTAACACTTCCTTTATAGCTAAAAAACTTATTAAATCTGACCACGCAGCACCGCCGCAAAAGGCTTGTAATAGTCAAAAACGACGAATTTACGTTGTTGACGAAAATATTGCTTGACATTTGTGCATTTTTGTGATATTATAATCAAGCTGTGTACAGCGGGGCGTAACTCAGTTTGGTAGAGTGCTTGCTTTGGGAGCAAGATGCCGCAGGTTCAAGTCCTGTCGCCCCGACCATTGACGCCCGTATGGCGTTTATATAAAATGCCGTGCCGTGTGCACGGGTTTTGTATCCTGATGAGGAAGCTCATCGGATTTAAAATAAGCATTGGCGCTAAGGTCAATGCGGTTTGAGGAAGAGTTCCCGAGCGGCCAAAGGGGGCAGACTGTAAATCTGTTGCTTCGGCTTCGGTGGTTCGAATCCACCCTCTTCCACCAGGTCCCGTACCTTTCGAGGTGCGGGATTTTTTTGTCCTGTAAATAATATTATAGCTGAACGGTTGGTCATTTTCAATAGACAAAATCAGAAATATGACTAAATAAGTGTGTAGAATTTAAGCTATTCTGACAAGTAAAATTAAGGCATTTTAACGATAGCCTGTTTTTATGATCATATTTTCTGCCGTATGATGTCTTTATATTCCCACAAAATGTTTATTAGTAAAAAAACTGTACCTGTTTCGGGTACAGAAATTTTATATGAGCTTGAACTTTGTTTAGGGGGTATGTTTGTCCGTACCTTCGCCTTACGGCGGAAACTGAAACGCAATTTCTGCGAAATTGCTCTCAGTTTCAAGCCGCCTGCACTTTAATAGTTTTTTACTTATATTGATAGAAAATATTCATTTGTAGGACTTTAAACTCATAGTGCAGGCGGCTTTATGGATTTATAATTTGTCGGCTGTTACTTTAATTACGTTTGCCGTAAGCAAAAGGATTTCGCTGTCTGCGGACAGCGACCAGATGGCTCTGCCCTCTGGACACCCGCAAGCCTTTCGGGAAAAAGGCTTGACCTAAATCCTTTACCTTGCTTTTATTTGTACTGACTTTCTCAATAGCACGCTTATACACAAAAAGGCGATGCACTTTTTTGAAGAGAACATCGCCTTGATTATTATAACTGCGATCAGTCGTGAACGGAATAGTTGGGAGCTTCCTTTGTGATGTAGATATCGTGGGGGTGAGACTCCTTGAGACCTGCACCTGTGATACGTACAAACTTTGCCTTTTCGTGAAGTGTGGGGATATCGGGGCAGCCACAGTAGCCCATACCTGAACGGATACCGCCGACCAGCTGGAAGATAGTATCGGAAACAAGTCCCTTGTAAGGAACACGTCCCTCAACACCCTCGGGAACAAGCTTCTTTGCGCCCTCCTGGAAGTATCTGTCCTTGGAGCCGCAAGCCATAGCGCCCAGAGAGCCCATGCCTCTGTAAACCTTGAAGCTTCTGCCCTGATATATCTCGGTAGCACCGGGAGCCTCGTCGCAGCCTGCAAGGAGAGAGCCGAGCATTACGGTGCTTGCGCCTGCTGCAAGAGCCTTTACGATATCGCCGGAATACTTGATACCGCCGTCTGCGATGATGGGGATATCATACTTAGCTGCAACGCACGCTGCATCATATACTGCTGTGATCTGGGGAACACCGATACCTGCAACAACACGGGTGGTGCAGATAGAACCGGGGCCTATACCTACCTTTACGCAGTCAGCGCCTGCCTTGATAAGGTCCTCGGTAGCCTCAGCTGTAGCAACGTTGCCTGCGATGATAACTGCGTTGGGGAACGCATTCTTTATCTTGTCGATGCAGGTCATGATATTCTTGGAGTGACCGTGTGCGGAGTCGAGAACAAGCACATCGACCTGAGCGTCCAGCAGAGCCTTTGCTCTGTCGAGAACGTCGGCGGTGATACCGATAGCGGCGCCGCAGAGAAGTCTTCCGCTCTTATCTCTTGCGGAATTGGGGTACTGAACAGCCTTCTCGATATCCTTGATGGTGATAAGGCCCTTGAGAGTACCCTCATCATCAACGATAGGAAGCTTTTCGATCTTGTGGTTCATAAGGATCTTCTGAGCAGCCTCGAGGTCAGTGCCTACGGGAGCTGTTATCAGATTTTCCTTTGTCATTACCTCAGAAATGGGGGTATCGAAATTCTTGAGGAAACGCAGGTCACGGTTGGTAAGGATACCCACCAGCTTACCCTTGCCGTCAACAATGGGCACACCGGAGATCTTGTACTTGCCCATAAGCTTGTCAGCCTCGGACACCAACTTATCAGCGGTAAGGGAGAAGGGATTAACGATAACGCCGTTCTCTGAACGCTTGACCTTATCTACCTCGTCGCTCTGCTTTTCGATAGACATATTCTTGTGGATGATACCAATGCCGCCCTCTCGTGCAATGGCGATAGCCATCTTAGCTTCCGTTACAGTATCCATTGCGGAAGTGATGATAGGGGTATTAAGGTAAATATCCCTTGCAAGCCTTGTTCTAAGGTTGATCATATTGGGTGTTACATCGGATTTTGCGGGGATAAGAAGAACATCATCGAAAGTAAGTCCTTCCTTACCGAACTTGCTTGACATATCCGTATCCAGCATTTTAAAATCATCCTCCAGTTCTCAGTTAATACTTTGCTTTCATTAAGGTATTTTATTTATTTTACTACTCTTTGCCCTTCAAGTCAACAGAGAAAGTGTGAAATCGCATAAAAAATTATACACTGCTTACCGCTGTATTTTTGTGCATAATCACTTTTGATTCTGCTCTTTGAGAAGGTCTCTTATTTCGGAAAGGAGAAGCTCTTCCTTGGTAGGCTCTGGCTCAGCGGGAGCTTCAGGCTCAGGCTCTTCCTCGGGCTTATTGCCTATAGACATTGCCTTGTTTACAGCCTTTACCATTGTGAAGAGGATAACTGCCATGATAAGGAAATTAAGTACAGCTGAAATAAATGCGCCGTAATCGAAGGAAACGCCGTTGATGGTGAACTGACCGCCCACAAGGATAAGGTTGCCTGCCTCATCGTGCTCACATCCGCCTGTGAGAAGTGCGATAAGGGGATTGATAAAGCTGTTGGTAAGGGCTGTAACGATGTTCTGGAACGCAGCACCGATAATAACGCCGACTGCCAGGTTCATAACATTTCCCTTGGAGATAAACTCCTTGAATTCGGCTATAAGCCCTTTCTTTTCATTGTCTGCCATAACATTGACCTCCTGCATCCTATAAAATATAAATACATTATACCGTAAATTTATGTCATTTTAATTTATATTATGTTAGAAAATGTAAAGTCAGCGTGTCCTGCCCGTCAGTCACAAAAACTGCAAAAGCCGCCCCCTTTTCGGAGACGGCTTTCGCAGTATATTAAGGATGGGGATAATCGGTATCACACGGACAAGCCGTGCAACACCGTGAAAATGAAGATGTCTCATCAATTAGCTTCGGTACCGTCGGTAACGGGAGCCTCGGTCTGAGCGTTCTCAGCTTCGTCCTCGCCTGTGAGGGTGAGTGTAACATCAATGTTGCCGTCAGCTCTTGCAAGAGTGAGCACCATGGTGTCGCCTATCTTCTTGCCGCTCTTTGCGGAGGTAAGTTCGTCCATGGAGGTGATATCCTTGCCATCAGCCGCAACGATAACATCGCCTGCGCTGATGCCCGCAGCATCGGCTGCGCCGCCCTCAACAACGGAAACTACCATAACGCCCTTGTCAACGGGGAGGTTATAATATCTCATCATAGCGCTGTTGATATCGGTGCCTGTAATGCCGATCTGAGGAGTGGTATTGGTAACATAGCCCTTGTTCATAAGGTCGCTGATAAGTGGCATTGCATCGGAAATGGGAATAGCAAAGCCAAGTCCCTCAACGGAGCTATCAACAAGTTTTGAAGAAGTAATGCCGACTACCTGACCTCTGTCATTTACCAAAGGGCCGCCGGAGTTGCCGGGGTTGATGGCTGCATCTGTCTGAATAAGGGTCATGGCAGCGGAACCGCCGTTTGCAAGCTCTACGTTGAGAGTTCTGTTAAGTCCGGAGATAATGCCCTCTGAGGTGGAAAGTCCCAGTCCGAGAGGATAGCCTATAGCCACTGCCTTGTCGCCCATGGTAAGCTCATCGGAGCTGCCGAACTCTGCTGTAGTAAGGTTAAGACCTGTTGCATCTATTTTCAGAACGGCAAGGTCGCTGTTTTTATCTGCGCCGATTATCTCAGCCTCATACTCGGTGTTCTCATCGTTTGAAAGAACGATAGTCACCTTGTCGGCATTCTTGGTGGAAGTCTGGTATGAACCGCCTCTGCCGTTGCCGAAGAAGTATTCAAAAATGTCGTTGTAGTCGTTGTATCTGTTGTTGCCAAAGTTGTTGGAGTTGTTATTTACATATTCCTGAACCTCGGTCTGGATAACGTGTGCGTTGGTGATGATGTATCCGTCGGAGCTGAGGATAATACCCGTACCTGTTGCGGAGCTTTCGCCCGACTGTGTGGAGAATGTGGAATGTACGCCCACAACAGAAGGAGTTACCTTTTCAACTATCTGCTTTGTGGTAAGTGAGCCGTCGGAAGAAGTTGTGCCAAGCAGGCTGCTTACCATGCTGCTTGTGTCGTCCTTGACAGAAACATCTGTTTTATATTCGGAAGCCGTTGTGGAAGTTGTCTCTGCGGGAGCTGTCTCGGAGGATACGGAAGTATCAGCCGCAATGCTCTTGTCCGAAACCGCATTCTGGAGATATGCACCGCCGAAGCCCGAAGCGCCGCCTACGATAGCAACTGCAAGTATCATGGCGATGGTTTTTCCTGCGCCCTTGCCGCTGTTCTTCTTGCCGCCGTTATCCTCGGGGACATCAATATAATTGTAATTGTTTTCGTACATATAAATCATCCTTCCAGATCATTTTATTCTTTTGTTCTTTATTCTATGGGCCTCATCGGCTCATCTTTGTTTCTATGCTTATATAATAATGGCTCAATGTGTAAAATATGTGATATGTCATTGAAAATACTTAAAAAGCGTTATGAAAAACAGGTCATTAAAGGGAGCTTGCCCGCATATCTTATATCAGCTACACCTTAATTCTGTAAATACACAAGGAAATGGAGCGCTGAGATATGAGCAATGATCTGTCAACAGGAAGAGCAAAACGGAAAAGGAGCGCCAAGTGGATATTTCTGTCGGCGGCGCTGATAATTCTGGGCGGACTTGCACTGTTCGTGTTCGCCGCAGGAGACAAAGCGGAAGCGGATAAGCTGTTCACCTTTGAATGCAATTCGGAGCGTGTGGAGTTTCTCAACAAGCAGGGGCTTATAGTCGAGCCAGACCCCCAACGTGAGAAAATAACCATACCCGCAGAATTCAACGCCGCTTTCACGGAATATAACGAACTGCAAAAGCAGCAGGGCTTTGATCTGGAGCCGTATGCGGGAAAGGAAGTGACCAAATACACCTACACAGTCCTGAACTACCCCGACTATCCCGAAAATGTTGTTGTGGACCTGCTTTTTGACGACCACCGAATGATCGGCGCAGACATCACCTACAACGATGCGGAAAACGGCTTTACCCGTGCGCTTATAAATGATACCATGCAGTCGGGTCTGACTGTCACGCTGATGCAATAAATAAATAAATGGCTGCCGTGTTAGATCGGCAGCCATTTATTTATATACCAATTATAGCCGAAGCCACGTCCTCGGCAGATATTCTGTATTCCCCGTCAGAAATGATACGGGAAAGCTTTTTAAGGCGTTCATCGGAAGCAAATTCCCTTTCGCCGCCGAAAACATCTTCTGCCGTAAATTTTTTATCCGAGCCGAAAAGGAAATTACAAGCGCTCTGGTTTTTCATATCCATTTCACAGCCTCTTTCATCAGTTTAATAACATCATTATCACTTATTATATCGGCAGAAAGTGTGAAAAGCTTAGTTTTTCAGTGCAAATAATTATAATTTTTCCGTATCGGATAAATATAGACAAATGTATGGCGGTAAATATGTGAATATATAACAAAAAAGCTATGGCAGTATCATGCGTTTTGACCGTACCTGCGCCTTTCGGGAAAAAGGCTTGACCCAAACCCTTTGCCTTGTGCTTATTTGTGCTGACTTTTTCATTTGCCTGCTTTATTGCAAAAAATGGCTGCTGCATCTTGTGCAACAGCCATTTTCTTATCTATTATTCTTCTGCACCTGTGTCATCAGTGCTGACAACGTCATCGCCCATATCCATGGAGAACCATCTGGGTAATGCCTGAACAAAGCTGTCGTCCAGGACATACATCTTGCTGTCATCATACACGCCAGAGGGTATGACCACCTGTGCAGGGGTGCTTGTTGCGTCCAGCACATATTCAATGGCGGGCTTTGCCTCGTCATAATCGTACTTGGTAATATCGGTCTCAAGGTCGCTGTTTATTACGGAGGTGAAAACGGAGTCAAGTCCGTCTCTCAGCATACCCGATGCACCCGAGTTGATAAGATCCACGGTAATGGTTCCGACTACCTTGGCACGGTATTCCTCACCGCCCTTGAAGTTGGGGAAGGTGAGCACCTTTCTAAGTGTACCCGAGTCAAGGGTCTGTCTGCCGCTTTTGATAATGGTGCTTTCCCCTGTTGTTTCGTTTTCATAAACCAGATTGTAGGGCACTTCATAATCCACGTTGCCCATGAAGTTTGAGAAAAGCGTGAAGCTGTCCTTGGAAAACTTCATATATCTGTCGATCTCTATGCCCGTTGCGGCTGTTATCGCCTTTTTGGCATCGGAAGCTCCGCCTAAGCGGTAAAACTCATATATAGTGTTCACCTTGCCGTCAGCCTCCGACTTAATATCCGACTGAAGAGGGACAATGACCAGCTTGTTTTCCGCAGGCACGAACCTTGCAAGAACAAAGCACACCGCCGAGCTGCGCTTTTCAGCGTCATATATGGCAAGTACCGTCTTGCTGTCCGCATAGCTGGGAGCATATTCCTCCGAAGCCGTGGTAACGGTCTGGCTGCCGTCGGGCTTTATGCCGCTCAGGTCGTCATTAACGCCCGAATCGGTAAGGTATGGCCTCAGCAGAAAAAATCCCGTTCCGCCTATTACAAGCAGCGCCACAAAGATAGTTATAAAATAAGTAGCCGCAATTTTTGCAGTTCTTTTCGACATATAATACACCCTTTCGGAAAATATCATTAAACATCAGCATAAGTATATCATATCCCCACGGCATTTGCAATAAAATATTCATTTTGATTACTAATTGTAATATTTATGTAATTATATACAGCCCGACCATTGGCAATTTATTTTGTTGTAAAAACAACAGACATTTGTGCAGGAGTGATGTATAATATCATCATAGCAACAAGCCCGATAATAATCGAAAGGAACAATATTATGATAAGAAAAATAATAAGAATAGACGAAGAAAAGTGCAATGGCTGCGGCGCCTGCGCAAATGCCTGTCACGAGGGCGCAATAGGAATGGTGAACGGCAAAGCAAAGCTGCTGAGAGACGATTTCTGCGACGGTCTGGGCAACTGCCTCCCCGCCTGCCCCACAAACGCCATATCCTTTGAAATGAGGGAAGCCGCTGAGTATAACGAAGCCGCCGTAATGGCAGCAAAAGCACCCAAACCTCTCCCCTGCGGCTGCCCCGGCACGGCTGCAAAGTCATTTGCGCATAAAAAGCCTGATCTTGGCACAGCCGAGAATTTCGGCGAAATAGAGAGCAGACTTAACCAGTGGCCCGTACAGATAAAGCTTGCCCCCGTCAATGCGCCCTATTTTGCAGGCTCAAGCCTTCTTGTGGCAGCTGACTGCTCCGCCTACGCATACGGCGATTTTCACCGTCATTTTATGAACGGAAAAATCACGCTTATAGGCTGCCCCAAGCTTGACGGCTGCGATTACACTGAAAAGCTCACCGCAGTGGCAGTAAGCGGCGGAGTGTCGGACATTACCGTGGTAAGAATGGAAGTCCCCTGCTGCGGAGGTATAGAGCTTGCGGCGAAAAAGGCTGCACAAGCGGCCGGAGTACCGTTCAGATGTATTACCATATCCACTGACGGCAGGATACTGTAACTTATATTGGGATATCATTACTCTCATGTATCGGTCCGTAAATTCTTATACTTATTTGAGGCAGCTGATAATATCGGCTGCCTCATTTTGCGTAAAAGAGGATTGATTGCTCTCAAAAAAGTCAGCACAAATGCGAGCAAGGTAAAGGGTTTAGGAAGTCCACTGAGGGCAGAGCCATCTGGTCGCTGTCCTCAGTGGTAAACTACGTTTACCTACGAAATTCCTTTGCTGACGGTTAAAGCCATTAAAACGTTAGCCGACTGATTAAAGTATGGCGGACAATATACCCAATCCCCACCGCAGAGCCAAGCAAAACTAACAGCAGATACTTGATATCGAAACGCCAGACCACAAATGAGAGGGGCGGCGGTGAAAGGTACGAAACAATATTCAATACAGGAGATAAACAAAAAGTTAAAGACAAACTGTAAAAGCGGGCTTAGTGGGGGTGAGAGGGTAGGGAAAAGGAGTGCAGAGGAGAAACCGTAGGAGAGAGGGGGGAATGCCCGCTTTTGTTGGGTTTTGGTTTCCTCCCTCTCTCCTTAGGTGTCTCCTTTGCATGGTACGGACATATTAAATTGAAATGTAGAATAGTCCGTACCTGCGCCTTACGGCGGAAAGTGAATATGAGCTTTACCTCAGCAAGCAGGAAAACGAAAAGGAGACCTCTGCCAAAAATCTTGCCGACTTGAAAAAGCAGCTTGAAGAATATGAGAATATGACCCTCACCTATGACGATGACTACGCCAAGCTCACCGCATACGAGAATAAGCTCAGCGGTCTTGAAGCAGAATACAAGGCAATGGAAAAGCAGTACAGGGAATATCAGAAAACCGACACTGCCAACAACGAAGCCCTTGAAGCCATAAAGGACGAGTACAGCGCATACACCGAAAAGATTTCCGACACCAGCGAAAAGATAAACTCCCTGAAACAGGCTTACGAGGAAGCAAAGGCAGCTTACGAACAGGCTCAGAGCGAATATGAAGATGCCAAGGAAGCCTACAATGATTCCGTTTATATATCGACTTCTTCCTCCGACAGCTCTTCGACCACTCAAAACTCCCAGAACTCAAACACCTCCGCCGAAAGCAAGTATGAAGCCGCTTCCGCAGCACTCACCAAGGCATATAACACCTACAGCGCCGCCAAGACCGCATACTCGGGCTATTATGTCACTTTAGGCGAGCAGATAAGTGACAAGATAGAGGACTACGAGGACAAAATCTCCGCTGCTGAGGAAGTCTGCAAGGCTCACCGGAAGATAACCGACGCATACAAAAGCGAAATGGACGACTTTAACTCCGACATATCCGATTACCGTGAGGAATATGAGGACTACAAGTCCGACTTTACCGACATTTACGGCAATAACGATGCGGATTCCATCAACGACAGCATTGAAAAGCTTAAATCGGACATTTCTTCCGCACAGCTGAACATCGAAAGCAGTGCGGTAAGCGAAAGCTCCGACAGCCTTAACGCCAAGCAGGAAGCCCAGTCCGCACAGTCCGCCGCAGAGCTGGCAGAGCTTACCTATGAGCGCACCATAAGCAGCCTTGAAAGCGATGTGGAGACCAAGCAGGACGAATATGACTCTCTTGTTGAGGAATACGCCGAGTTCTGCGAAAATGCAGGCGATGACGGCGTGATATACGCCCCCATTGACGGAATAGTTTCCTCTGTTTCCGTTTCCGAGGGGGACAGCATTATGCAGAATGCCACTATCGTTACCCTTATGGACACAAGCTCCGTTTACCTCAGCACATCCGTATCCGAGGAGGATATAACCGCTCTTACGGTAGGTCAGGAATGCACCATCTCCCTTACCGCCTATGACAATAAGAATTTCAGCGGCGAGATAGACACCATTTCCGCAGAGCCTGCCCGTTCCTCAGGCTCAGTAAGCTACACCGTCACCGTAAAGCTTGACACCCGGAACAGCCTTAACGTGCTGGAGGGCATGAGCGGCGATGTTACGTTCTTACAGCATCAGGTAACAGATGTTCTCACCGTCAATGTAAATGCCATTACCTTCCGTGACGGTCATTCCTACGTAAAGGTATATGACGACAGCGGAAATATCGTTGAAAAGGAAGTCCAGACAGGCTTTACCGACGGCAGAAGCGTTGAGATAACAGGCGTATCCGCAGGCGATAAGCTGCTGGCGGAGATCACTCTCAGCGGCGGAAAGGAATGATCTGAATGAGGATTTCCGAGCTGATAAAAACAGTTTTTATAAATATATTTTCAAACAAATCAAAATGCGCCCTTACCTCTCTCGGAATAGCCGCAGGCTCGGCGACCATCGTGCTGGTGATCGCCATTGGACAGGGCGGCAAGGCTGATGTTGCCGACCAGTTCAAGAACCTGAACGCAGGGGCAATAGAAGTCACCGCAGGTCAGACCGCCGATACCATGGTGGAAGGCATGATGGAAAGCTTTGGCGGATCGGGCGGTCCTCCGTCAGGCGGGGGCGGTATGCCCGACTTCGGCGGATTTTCGGGCGGAGCGCCAAGCTTCGGCGGCAGAGGATTTTCCTCAGGCGGAGGTGCTCCCTCGGGAGGAGGTCCCTCAGGTGGAGGGGGCGGCTTCTCGGGCGCTTCACGAACAGGCGCTGTCACCCTCACAGAAGAGGACGTTGAGGACATTGCCGCTGTAGTTCCGAACATTGAGTCCATATCTATTATCACCAGCGGAGACGTAGCAGTTGACGGCGGAAACCTCGACGAAGAAACAAATTTCACCACCGCAGGCGTTATGCCCGAATATGCGCAGATAAGCAACCTTTCCGTGCAGTACGGCGAGTTTTTCATCGAGGACGATGAAGAGGACAAAGCAAAGGTCTGCGTGCTGGGCTACAAAACAGCGCAGAACATTTTCGGTGCTGCCTATCTGGCACAGGGCGAAAGCATTTCGATAGAGGGCAAGAATTACGAGGTCGTGGGCGTTCTCTCATCAATGGGAACAGTCTCCTCGGGAATTTCCCCCGATGAAGCAATATACGTACCCTACTCCACAGCCGCAAAGTACATTTTCGGCTCGGACAGCGCCCCAAAGATAACCGCAGTGGCTTCCGATGTATCGAAGGTCGAACACGTAATGGCGGATATCGAGGCGGTGCTTACCCAGAACTATCCCTCAGCCACCTTCACCATAACCGATGCAGGCAGCCAGATGGAAGCGGCAACAAAATCCGCCGACACTCTCCAGACGCTTCTTATCGCCGTGGCTTCCATAGTATTTTTCGTTGGCGGCGTTGGCATTATGAATGTGCTTTTCGTAACGGTCAAGGAACGCACAGGCGAGATAGGTCTGCTGAAAGCCCTTGGCAGCCAGAAATCGGTGATACTTTCCGAATTTCTCCTTGAAGCGGGAATGATAGCCATATTCGGCGGGATCACAGGCGTGGCGGCAGGATATGCGCTTATCCCTGCGGCAGAGCTGCTGGGCACAAGAGCAGAGCCGTCGGTGCCGGCAGGCGTATTGTCGCTGATATTTGCGGCGGCAACGGGAACTATTTTCGGCTTCTACCCCGCATACAAGGCTTCACGCCTTACACCTATCGAAGCCCTCAGCGGAGAATAAAAATGAACATAAGAAAGGCAGATAATATGAATAAGAAAAGCTTTTTCCTTTTGCTTGCCCTGCTGACCCTTAACCTCACTGCCTGCTCGGACAGCGCAGAGGAAACTCAGCAGATAACCACCGCCGCTCCCAACAATTACACCGCAGTTTCAACAGATACAACGGTTTCGGGCGAAGTCACAGCCATTGCAGGCAACTATGTTACACTGGCGCTGGGAACAGTGGAAGAAAACAAAGACGACAGTGATAACAGCAATTCCGATGATAAGTCGGACGGTAATTACGATATGCCGTCGGATCTCCCCGACGCTCCCAAGAATGACGGCAACGGCACCCCGCCCGAAATGCCTGACGGAAATATGCCGTCAGGAGATATGCCATCGGGAGATATGCCCGAAATGCCCTCGGGTGATATGAACGCTCCCGACGGCGCAGGCTTCGGAAGAGGCGGCAGGAAGAGCGCTTCTATCACTAAAAGTGGCGAGGAAAGCAGCTACATGATCCCCGTGGGAATGACAATAGCCGGACTTTCGGGACGTTCCTCCGACTATAGCGGCATAACCGTCGGAACGATCCTCACCCTTACAGTCAGCGAGGACGGCACAGTCCGTGCGGCAAGCGCAGAATAGGAGACAATATGGACGTTATCAGCATGAAGGATATCAGAAAAAGCTATGCCATGGGCGACAGCGTTCTGAACGTGCTAAAGGGCATCGACCTGACAGTAAAGGAGGGGGAATTTCTCGCCATACTCGGACCCTCAGGCTCGGGAAAATCCACCCTTATGAACATGATCGGCTGCATGGACAGCTTTGACAGCGGCGAATATTATCTCTCAGGCAACGCCGTGCATAAAATGAACGACAAAAGCCTTACAGACCTGCGAAACCGTTATGTGGGCTTTATTTTCCAGAAATATCACCTGATACAGAAATACACCGTGCTGCGCAATGTGATGATGCCACTGCTGCTCCGTGGGCTTACCTCGTCGGAGGCGGAGGCTGCCGCACGGGAGCGCCTTATTCAGCTGGGAATGGGCGAAAGAATGGATCACAAGCCCCATGAGCTTTCGGGCGGTCAGCAGCAAAGAGCAGCCATTGCAAGGGCACTGGTGGGCAACCCAAAGCTGCTCCTCGCCGATGAGCCCACAGGCGCTCTTGACAGCGCCACAGGCAAGGAAGTTCTGAAGCTTTTCGGCGAACTTAACCAAAAGGGTCATACCATAGTCATGATAACCCACGACCTGAACGTTGCCAAAAGTGCAGGCAGGATAGTCCGCATAGTTGACGGCGAGCTTTTTGAAAATGAGCAGGGATAATAAAAGGAGCTGTTGCAAAAAAATGCAGCAGCTCTTTTATTATTCTATCCCATGTATCACACAATCCGCCCGAGAAAGCTCATTTTCAAGCTCATCATCGGCAGGAACAGCGCATATATTTATAGTTCCGCCGCCGTAATAGGAGTAAAGCCCCACATCTCCGCTGCGGTAAAAGTCCGAGGGCGGGAATTTGTAATCGTCACCGTAGAAATTTGTTCCGGCAAGTGCATACAGCTCCCTGTAAAACGCCTCTGTATCCGCCATATCGGGCAGAACGGTCTCTATCATGTTCATGCTTATGATGCCGAACTTCTTGTTGAGCCAGTCCTGATATCCGTGGTCATCAAAGGTCGCCATTATCTCATATACACTGCCGTTATCATCGGTAAACAAAGTGATGTTCGGCATGGATAATATCTCCCTGTCCTCGGTGAAGCAGTACGCCATGCCGTCGTTATCCACTAAAGGGGAACACGCCTCATAGCAATTCCACTGAGAAACGGGAGTGAGATAATCCTCCCCGTATTCATCACTGTAAACCGCATTGAAGCTGTTCACAAACTCATCTGCGGTGAAGCCGAACATCAGCACGCCGTCATTGCGAACGGCAGAAATCGCCGCCGTTTCAGCACTCTCGGTTTTCTGAACGTTTTCAGAAATATTCTGAACAGTCTCAGAAACATTGCCGTCCCGCACCTCTCCGCAGCCGCAGAGAAGCAGCAATATGAGCGGGAAAATTCTTTTCGTCTTAGTGATGCTCGAAAATAACATTTCCGTCCTTTCTGGGCTTTGCCTCGGGAACAGGCTTGTCGGAGTAGCCGAGAATGCAGTTTCCTATGCCCACATAGTTCTCATCAAGTCCCCATTTTTTCATAATGTCCTTTCCAACGGGAGTAGAGAACACCTCACGGGCACGGTGTATCCAGCAGGAATCAACGCCCAGCGCATGAGCCGCATTCATAAGGTTGCCCATAACAAGGCTGCCGTCCTCAACGTAGGTGGGAACACGGCTGTCGGCAAATACAACCACAACAACGGGAGCGCCGTAGAACGGGTCACTGTCTGTTCCCATGACCTTGGCGTTAAGGAAAGAGATGTCGGATATCCTGTCTCTGTCCCTGAGCACCACCATAACGGCGGACTGCTTGTTCATTCCGCTGGGGGCATATGAGCCTGCATCAAGTATCTGGTCAAGCACATCATCGGGAATGCTCTTGTTGCTGTAAGAGCGCACGCTTCTTCTTGTAATAAGGTTCTGAATGGTTTCGTTCATGATCTTCTTCCTTCCTTTTATCAATACACTATAACATCATCGGTGCGCTCTTCAAGGGAAACGTCCGATATTTTCATATCCACACCGTATTTTGCGGCAGTCCTGTGAGCCTTGGCGATTATCCTCACCTTGTTTTTGTCAAAGGTTTTCAGGATAAGCTCGTCCTGCTTTTCCCGGGGGATAAATTTCAGAAAATTCTCCAATACTCCCGGAGATTCGGCAGCACTCAGCACCATTTCGGGCAGCGGGATATCTTCCTTTTTCACAAAGGGCAGGATAGCTCTTATTGCCTGAGCGTAATTCAATTCGTCAATATCTATTGTAAGTCTGAATTTCATATATTATCGTCCTTTCGCATTATGTGATTATATTATACAGCAATGGTATAAAAAATTCTACAGATATAAATTAAATATAATCTGCATACAATAAAAAGCACGTACCTAAGGGTGCCCCTTTAAGTACGTGCTTTCATTGTTTAAGAATTCAGCTTAGTCCGAACGATCAAACATCGTCCTCGTAAACCTCAACATCGCAGTCGCCTGTGTAAACGACATACTTGCCGCCCTCGGTGATCTCGAAGGAGAATGTTCTGTCATCACCAACGGAACCGTCGGAAATGAATCTGAACTGACCCTCGGAGGTTCTGTCAAGAGCTGTGCCGTCTGCACCCTTGGAAGCGCCGGTCATTGTCATGGTGATCTGTACCTTTGCAATGCCCTTGAATGCGCTGAGGTTAAGCTGTCTTACCTCGATAGCGCCGTCAAACATTGCCAGCTCATCAGCGGTAAGGAACTTGCCCTTGTTGGAAAGGTCGATATCTGTTACTTCGTCAGCATCGATATCGTCGCTGTTGATGGTTACGGAATATCCGCTGTAAACGAATGTTGCGTTTACATTGTCCTTCTGAGCAAGAAGCTCAAGAACTCTTCTGAGGATAATGTCATCGGATTCCATGATGATAACTACCTCAGAACCGGAAGCTGCCTGACGGATAGCATAGCCTGCTCTTGCTGAGCTGTACGCATTGCCGCCTGCATAACGGCTTGCTGCACAATCTGTGCTGCCGTTGGAAGGATACTTTGCTGTAGGATCGGTGCCGTCTCCGTTGTAGCCTGTGGGAACAGGGTTGGGAGTAGGCTCGGGATCAGGATTGGGATTGGGCTTAGGATCGGGATCGGGGTTAGGGTTAGGGTTAGGATTAGGATCGGGCTTGGAGCTGTCAGAACCGATATTAACTGTATATGTAACAGTTACGGAGCTTGCAGCCTCGCCGGAAGCGCCCAGTGTGTAATTGGGATAGTAAACATCGCCCTCGTTCATTACGTTGCTCAGACCGATAGTAACGGGTACTGAAACGGAAGAATCAGCGGTGTAGGAATCGGGAAGAACGATAGAAGTCATAACGTCCTCGATAGCCTTTGCAGGGAGAGGAGCGTGGTTTGTTTCGGAAGCGATAAGCTCCATTGTGATTGTCTGGGAGCCGATAGCAGCTGTGATCGCTGAAGAAACAGCGGAAGCATCGGAGTTGTAATCAACATCAATGGTCATGGGACCGCTTACGGTGTAATCATCATAGAAGGTAGGCTTCCAAGCCTCAAAGTTGATAACGCAGGTAGCTGTGGTAACCGCATCGGCAGAAAGCTCATACTTTGTTTTTCCAACAGTGGTAAGAGCAAATGCTGCAACACCTGCTGCTCCGTCAGATGAAACTGTAAGAGTGTAGTCATCGGAAGTAAGCATATCAATGCCGCTTACCTTGACAGCACCCTTGATAAGCTTTACCTGAGCATCTGTATCGGTAGTGTAAACTGTGATGGAATCGGGAAGTGTTACTACGGGGGTAATGGTCTTTATCTTGCTGCAATTTGAGTAAACGGAAGCAGAAGATACGGTAAGATCATTGGCGCCTGCGGAAACAAGGAGCTTGGCAACATCGGAGAAATCTGTGCTGCCGCCTGCTGCTGTCCATGCTGCAGCCATATCAGCCATCATGTAGTAAGCAACGCCGTCGGCAACGCCGTCAGGCTTTACCTTTATCCAGTTAAGTGGAGAAGTATCACCCTTGCTGTCGCTGAGAACAAGGTCCGGGCGATCTGAGCTTGTATATTTGACAGCAATTACAGAATTGTCTGCCAGTACCTCGGGGGTAACGGTCTTGTCAGTGCCTACTTCGGTGAAAGCAGCCTGACCCCAAGCGCCGCAGCTTCCGCTGGACTGATCGAAATCATACTTATAAGCGGGAAGTGTGGGAGCAGAGAAGCTTGATATCTCAACAAGCTCAACAGATTTCAGTGTTGCAGTAACGGCAATATAGTTCTGAACATTTCCGGCTATATGGTCATCAACCTTAAAATCCGAAGCAGGAAGGTAGCAGTAATATTCTTTATCCTTTGAACTGGTAGCAGGAACCAGATTTTTACTGCTCTTGATGGTTCCGTCGTAGAACTGACCTGCATTATACCAGCCGCTGTAGGAGCCCCAGCCCCAGCCTGCGACCTCGCTCATTTTGTTTTTGCCGTCACCGATCTCAGGTGCAGTATCAAAATCCATGGTTACCTTTACATAATTTGCGGAAGTAAAGCTTGATTCGTCGATTCCGTAAAGGCTTACCCAGCAGGAAGCATACTGAGACATAACGGGGTTGCCGTCAATGCTGAAGGTTTTGATAACACTTTCAGTGCCATTAGGTCTATCGACCGGAGCAGCTTCAGCAGTCATAGGTGCAAATGCCATAACGCTTACGGTCATCGCAAGAGCTGTTGCAGAAGCTATACATCTTTTAAGCTTCATTTTTATCTCCTCCTTGAAAAAATTTGTTTAAATCCTTTGTTTATGAAAGAAACATCATATGCCGATATCTCTCCCATAAATATTCACAAGCTAATTTTAACACATTTTTGCCAAATCTTCAACTGTCATTTTTACAGATTAGCCAAGTGTGTTTTTTGTATGTTTGCACAAAAATTTTCAGCTGTATTCAATTTAACTTTCCATTATTCCCAAAATTGTGAGAGCTGTGTTGGTGCTGCCCTCAGCAAGCTTTATCTCAACGGTGTGCTTTTCGCTGTCCTTGGAGATAAGTATCTGCTGAGTTTCGCCATAGTTGCCCCAGCCGCCCTTGAAATCCGCATCAAGAGTGCCCTTTCTTTCGCCGTCAACGTAAACATCATACTTGCCGCCCTTGCCGTCAACCTTTTTCAGGTAGAAGAAGCCAAGGCACTTGCACTCTGTCTCGAATTTAAGATATCCCTCGCCCTCGGTAACGAAGTTGTCGGGGAAAAGCTCGGGATAAACGGAATTTCCGCCCTGCTCAAATCCGCTAATCTCATCGGGGGTGATATCCGATGCCCCCAGCATTTTTGCATCGCTGTAATAATCGGCAGTGTAAGCGGGAGTATCAAAAGCAACGCTGCTGTCGTCAATATTGTCAAGGTCGTCATAAACACTGTCAAGATATCTGCTTACCAGCTGACCGATAAGCTTGTGGCCCTCGTCATTGGGGTGGATATTGTCGGGGGAAATGTCCTTCCAGTCAAGAGTGCCCGCAGAGACCTCGGGATAAACTACAGCCCTGTAGCTGAGCATGGGCAGGTCATATGCAGCGCCTATCTCCTTGTGGGTCTCCCACAGGCTGGTGCCATCCTCCTGAGTGGTGAACAGCAGCATTACCGCAGGCTGGCTGTCGCAGTTAAGTATCTTTCTTACAAGGCTGTCGTAGGAATACTTGTTCATAAGCTTGTCGGTGTCGTTTACGGAAAATTCCACGATGACTGCATCGGGCTTGCTGTCAAGAAGCTGAGTGTCAACTCTGTGCACGCCCAGATAGGAATTTGTGCCGCCTATGCCCGCATTCACAAAATTAACATTGCTCTGAGGGAATTTTTCCACCCAGTACTTGTGAAAAAGCTCGGCATAGCAGTTGTTGTGGTCAGTGGCACTGCTTCCCTGAGTAATGGAGCCGCCGATAACGCCCACAGTGATGTCCTCGCCGTTTGCAGCCTTTTTCATAGCCTTTGCAAGGCGAGCCTTGTTGCCCTCGCTGACAACAGCTCTCTCGTACATAGCGTCCGTAAGCCCCTTGGAGAGGTCAACAGGCTCAGTGGGAACAGCCTCGGTCGCCATGGTAACAGGAGCTGGAGCACCCTCGGAAACGGTGGTTTCCGCCTCAGTCTGAGCCTCAGCACTGTCAGTCTGTCCGCAGGCAGCAGCAGATAGGCATATCGTCAGAGCGCACAAAGCAGCAATGATCTTTTTATTCATATCAAAACGTCCTTTCAAATCACATTTGCACACATTATAACACACAAGCGCAGTTTTTACAATAGATAATATGAATTATCTGCCTGATGCGCCCAAATATCGCCAAAAAAAACGCTTTCCTATTGACACTTTTCCAATCCGATGGTATAATTTGGTTAGCATATGCTAATATAAACAAAGGGGATTTGAAATGAAAGACTATGACCCTGAGAAAATGATCTCAGACAGCAGATTTACCGTGCTTTTTGCAGATTCGGACAAAGCTATGCAGGAAAAGGTACTGAGCCGCATAGGCAGGCTTGTCAGCGACAACAGGCCATATGCCGATGATAAGAACTACGGCTTTTTGTGCAACCTTTTCACCTCGCTGGCGTTTGTGTTCTCGTATGAAGAGCGGGGCAGAACAAGAGAGGAAAGCATAGCAATAGTGCGGAACGCCATGTACGACTTTGTAAAGCCACAGATAAATACGATGAAAAAGCTGTCACGTCTGCCTGTGTTCGTGCCGTTTCTGAAAGTGTATATGCCAATAAAGATCCGCAAAACAGCAGGCTACGGCTGGAACATCGAGCTGCCGCAGGCACCGAAGAACACATTTTCCATGATAACCCACGACTGTATTTTTGACCAGCTGTTCAGGAAATACGGCATACCCGAGCTTACGGCTGTGTTCTGCCATATAGATGATATCATTTACGACTCGCTTCCCGGAGCAGATTTTGTTTATACCCAGCAGATAGGAAACGGCGGAAGCTGCTGTGACTACAGTTTTGTGAGGAAATAAGATATATTAACGATATTAACGGGGACTTGCAGACAAAATGCAGGTCCCTGTTGCTTTTGTTTGTGCTGATTTTTCCAACAGTCCAATTATCACGCAAAAGCGGCAGGCTCTCGCCTGCCGCACATAAGGATACGCATTGCTGCGTTATAATCATCTGCCCCTGTGCTTTTCATCTCGTCCTCGGTAAGTCCCAGCCATGAAAGGAAAATATACGCTTTGGCATCTCTGCCGCACTCTGCGACGCGCTTGCTGATATCGTCAAAACAGGTTATAATTTTGATATGCCTCCTCGCATCGGGATACTGTAATTGTCATACTCCTATTATACAGTTCGTCTGAAAAAGTCAAGGCGGCATAAATACGCGAGGAAAAAAATTCCGACACACCGCAGTGCATCGGGATTTTCTGTTACCGCAAAATTAAAGCATATGTGCTCTCAGCTCGTCAGGAGTCTGGGGGCAAAGGTATGCGGGAGCTACGTCGAAAATGGTCTTGCAGCCGCATGCGCCCTCTGCGTTAAGCTTGTATGCTGCTCTTGCAAATGCAACCAGCACGCCTGCGGTGAACTCAGGGTTGGAGTCAAGCTTCAGGCTGAATTCCATAACGTGCTTATTATCGCCGTTGCCTGTCTTGCCAGTTCTGATAACAAAACCACCGTGAGGTATTCCGCTGTGGTTCTTTTCAAGCTCCTCCTCGGTGATGAAATGAACGGTAGTATCATAGTCGGAGAAGTAGTTGGGCATGGTCTTGATATCATGCTCGATCTGAGCCAGGTCTGCACCCTCCTCAGCAACTACGAAGCACTCTCTTGTGTGCTTTTCACGGGTGGTGAGAACGGGATTTTCGCCGTTTCTTACCTTCTCGAGAGCGGACTCAACGGGAATGGTGTACTGCTTGCCGTTCTTAACGCCCTTTACACGTCTGATAGCATCGGAGTGACCCTGGCTTACACCCTTGCCCCAGAATGTGTAGTCGCTTCCCTCGGGAAGAACTGCGTTGCCGTACATTCTCATAAGAGAGAACAGTCCCGGATCCCAACCAACGGAGATAACACCGATCTTGCCGGACTCCTTAGCAGCCTTGTCAACATCTGCGAAATGCTCTGGGATCCTTGCGTGAGTATCGAAGCTGTCAACTACGTTGAAATACTTTACATACTCAGGGGTCTGGGTGGGAAGGTCATTTGCGCTTCCTCCGCAGAGGATAAGAACGTCGATCTCGTCCTTGTGAGCTGCCGCATCGTTTACGGAATAAACGGGAACGCCCTCTGTCATTATCTTTACAGAAGCGGGATCACGGCGTGTAAAAACTGCCTTGAGGCACATATCTTTGTTCTGGCGGATAGAGAACTCAACGCCTCTTCCAAGGTTGCCGTAGCCTAAAATACCGACACGGATCATAAATATCAATCTCCCTATAAAATAATAATATTCATTAACGCAGAAAAGCAAAATGACCGACCTGCGGACGTCCCTGCCGCCCATATGCAAGCCGACTGTTATTTTCCTGCAAAGCAATGCACAAATTTATAATAACAAAAAAATCCGTAAAAGTCAATACCCTCCGAACAAATTAAGTCAGAAAATATAAACCTATGCGGACTTTTTTATTTATTTTAATGCAAGTAAGCAGCTTATGCAGTTGCATCATTCGCTGTATTTTGAATCTATTCCCAGATATTCTTCCAGCGTAAGGCCGCTGTCATAGACCTTTTTGGCAGTCTCCTTACCAAGGTATCTGATGTGCCAAGGCTCATACATATAGCCCGTTACATCCTCGCCGTCCTCGGGATATCTGATGATGAAGCCATATTCCCAGCAGTGCGCCTTGACCCACACATACTCATCGGTATCGGCAAAGGAGATGTCGATGGTGTTCATATCAAAGGCAAGCCCTGTCTGATGCTCGGAATGGCCCGGGCGGGCGGAATAGCGGTCTGCCTCTGCCTTGCCGCTGCGCTGTACATATCTGTCGTAAAGCCCCGACTGATATTCATAGGAGCGAAAGCCCGATGATACGTATATGTTCAGCCCCTCCTTTGCGGCTGCGGCCTGCATATCGTCAAAAGCCGCCTGAGCCTCGGGGTCAACGCCCGGGTTATAGTCCGCAGGGAGAGCGTAGGTCTTGTTTGCAATGAGAATACCGCCTATGTATGTAAGTCCCGGAGCCGCCTTGACGGTCACGTTCACTTTTGCTGTAACGTTGGGGCTGGCAGCGGAAGCCACGGTGACAACGCACGTACCTTCACCCACAGCGGTGATATTTCCAAGCCCATCTACCTTTGCAATGCTTTCATCGGAGCTTGTCCATATCTCGGATTTATCGGGAGCGCTTTCGGGTGACATGGTAACAATGGGCATCTTGTGTTCGCCCTGAGAAAGCGTCACATCGTAAAACGTAAGCTCAATGCCTGTGACAGTGCCCGTGCTTTCTGCCTGAGCGTCCTCATAAACCGCCTCGGTTGTTGTAGTTTCAGCTGCCGAGGTCTCTTCTGCCGAATTTTCAGCAGCCGCAGGTGCTTCGGTCTGTACCTCCTCCGCAGCAGTTGTTTCGCTTTCGGACACTGCCTCCGATGTTTCAGGCTCGGTTTCCGATGTTATTTCTTCCGAAACAATTTCAGATGAAACAGCAGTGGTGACATCGACAGATGCGTCAGTGTCCTCGGTCACAGCAGAGGTCTCCGCCATTACGGGTATATTTTCTTCCACCTGAGTGCAGGCGGTAAGCATAAGAACAGCAGCCAGCGCCGCCGCAAATCTTTTCATATAACTTCCTCCGATATACATTATAATAGTATAAAAGGATAAAAAAAACGCCGAGACTATTGTCTCGACGAATCGTGGAGCGGATTACGAGGCTCGAACTCGCTACCTCCACCTTGGCAAGGTGGCGCTCTACCAGATGAGCTAAATCCGCAATATGGTGCCTCCGGACGGAATCGAACCATCGACACGGGGATTTTCAGTCCCCTGCTCTACCGACTGAGCTACAGAGGCAAAATGGCGACCTGGATGGGACTCGAACCCACGACCTCCGCCGTGACAGGGCGGCGTTCTAACCAACTGAACTACCAGGCCGAATATTGTGCGGAATTGTTTTTGCGAACAATTCCGCATCATTTTGGTGGGAACAATAGGGCTCGAACCTATGACCCTCTGCTTGTAAGGCAGATGCTCTCCCAGCTGAGCTATGCTCCCATTCGCCCGATATTGTTGGGCTTCCGCTTGTCTTTTGAGAACCGCTGTCCTCAACCGACTTGTTTATTCTACTACATTCAGCAGAAAAAGTCAAGGGGTTTTTCAAAAAAAATTCCGGTTTGTGACATTTGCCGACAGATATGCTATTTTGCACATATACAGTTAGATATTATGCACATCAAAATCAGCACTTTTTTGAAATATTCGCAGCAGAGATCCCGCTGCGGATATAAAATGCCGAAAAATATTTTTACAGACTTTCACCGAAACCAAATTTATTTCCAAGCCATGTTTTTACAAGCTCTATCCACACAACACACTCACGCTGAATGCCATATCCGCCCTTGTCCTGGGTGAACTCATTGGCAAGCGCCAGCCCATGTCCCCCGTCGGGAAAAATGTGCAGCTCGCAGTTTACGCCCTTTTCTTTCAGCGCCATGGCAAAAAGCATGGAATTTTCCGAGGGAACCACATTGTCCGTAAAGGTGTGCCAGATAAAGGCAGGGGGAGTGTTCTCCGTCACCTGCTTTTCAAGGGACATTTTTTCAAGCATCTCCTTATTCTCGCCGTATGGTACCCCCAGCAGTGCCTCAAAGGAGCCACGGTGAGCATACACGCCCGAGGATATAACAGGGTAGCACAGTATCATTCCCGCAGGTCTAAGCTCCTGTGCTGTAAGCCCCACAGAGCGGCATATAAAGTCCTCGCCGCTGAAAATGCCGTAGCTTGCCGCCAGATGACCTCCAGCAGAGCCGCCCATAATGATGATCTTGTCCGTCAGAACGTTCCACCTGTCCGCATTTTCACGGATTATCTTCCACGCCTGAGCGATCTCCAGCAGCTGCGTGGGATATACCGCAGGCTTTACCGAATATGTAAGCACCGCCGCATGATAGCCCATAGCAGTGAACTGGAGTGCCAGAGGCTCCCCCTCCTTGTGGGACACAAACTCATATCCTCCGCCGGGGCAGATGAACACCATAGGTCTCCTGCTGTGCTCAAAATATTCCGAACTGTCAACGATATATGTGCGCAGGGTGGCATTATCCCCCGAACCCTCTGCTTTTATCTTAAAATTCTCAATTATCATAGCTTCTCCTTTAAGCAAGACTGCTCATTACAATATTTTTTATCTTTCTCACCAGTACGCCCGATCTGCCCACGCCTGCCTGCTGTGTACCGAAAAGCAGCGTGATGCCATGGGCAGGCTCATTTGAAAAGAACGTGCCGAGCCAGCCGTCCCAGCCGTATTCTCCCTTGGTTGAAAACAGCGATGTCATGCTCTCGTCGTCGCATACACGCATAAGATTACCGTATGTATAGCCTGTCATCCAGCCCCAGCCCTCTGCCAGCTGATGCTTCCGGTGGGGTGCCAGACCTCCGTGAGTGAGGAATCTCACCGCCGCCTGCGGCATTATGCGGGTACCGTTATATTCTCCGCCGTTCATAAGCATTTGGGCAAACTTGGCATAATCATCAAGGGTGGAGCAAAGTCCCGCTCCGCCTGACTGGAACGCAGGGATGTTATCCCTCTCATACGCAAGACCAAGATGATTTGTTTTCATCTCATACAGACCGTTTTCCGAATAGTCATACACCTTTGCAAGACGTGAGGATTTTTCCGCAGGCACATAAAAATCCGTGTCATTCATGCCCAGCGGCTCGAAAAAGCGCTTTTTGAGGAAATCACGGAATGACATTCCGCTGACCCTTTCCACAAGCGCACCCAAAATATCGGCGGAAGCGCCGTACATGAACCGCTCCCCCGGCTCAAAGCAAAGGTCAACGTGGGACATCATCTCCGCAAACTCCCGGGTAGTCACAGGCGAGTCGGAGCGCAGCCGCTGCTCTACTGTCCAGAACACCGTTCCGCTTTGTCTGCCGCCCTCAGTGGCTCCGTCAGGGTATGGGATACCCGAGGTCATATTCAGCAGGTCACGGACTGTGATGTGATTTTTCGCCCCACGCCTTTCACCGTCGGCGTTCACATATGAGCAGGCAAATTCGGGCATATAGTCCGACAGCCACGCTCCCATGTCTATCTTCCCCTCGGAAGCCAGCAGCACCACCGCTGCGGCAGTTATTGGCTTTGTCTGGGAATACAGTCGGAAGATAGTATCACGCTCAACAGGCAGGCTGTTTTCAATGTCCCTCATACCGTACTGGCAATACACCTCCCTGCCGTTATGCAGCACAAGCACATTTGCGCCTGATACGTCGCCGTTTTCAACAGCAATTTTCAAAGTTTCGTTTATCTGAGATATCATTTTGCACCTCTCACGAGCTGACCCGTGCCTTATTTTTACTTTACCTGTATTTTAGCACATATCGCTCCTCTTTGCAAGACAATTTGACAGCATAAAACCGCCTGCGTCAACACACTGTAAACAAAAAAACTGTATTTTATCCTTGCAACCTTGGTGATTGTGTGATATAATTATTTGAATAGGGGAATTTCATTACACGAAAGGATCATCAGAATGAACAACGATTTTTATTCCGAGCAGCTTGTGGCAAAAAAGTCAGGCGGCTCCGATACTGCAAAAAAAATACTGATAGGCGTACTCACAGCCCTTGTGGCAGCCTTTTTCTTCCTGATAATAATTTTTCCGCTGAGCCTGCTTATCGTGGGTCTGATATTCTACGGCGGATATTATCTTATGACAGGCATCGACACCGAGTATGAATATATCCTCACCAACGGCGACCTTGATATCGACAAGATAACGGGCAAGCGCAAGAGAAAGCGTCTGCTCAGCACAAAGATAGGCGACTTCACCGCCTTCGGCAAGCTGGAGGAAGCTCCCGAGGCAGCCGACAAGGTAACTACCGTCCTTGTTACCGACGGCACAAACGAGGGCGCATATTACGCCGATTTCAGGCACCAGAGCGCAGGAAATGTCCGCCTTATCTTCACTCCCAACGAAAAGACCATGGAGGGCGTAAAGATGTTCCTCCCCAGACAGCTCAAAGCTGAAATGATGAGAAAGAAGTAAGCAAATAAATACTCATTGTATATATATAATCAGATATATACAATGAGTATTTTTATATGCTATGAAAAAGCCGCCTCAAACGAGACGGCTTTTGATCTTATAGGGTTTTATCAAAGAATTTTGATGTCGCCGATAAGGGGCAGGGGCTTATCGCTTGCCTGGCACGCATTAACAAGGTTAATGATAGCAAAAACAAATACAACAAGACTGATGATACCCGAGATATACTTTATAATGGGTATGTAATTAAGGATCGAGCAGGCAACAGAGCAGCCGAAAATAATCAGCGACTGATTTGCACGGAACTTGAGATATTCGGAATTTTTCTGGCTCTCAACTACCAGAGGAAGGAAGAACAGAAATGGGAAAACCGACATAAGGATACCCATACCCTTGTTTGCGTTTGCGTCTTCCTGGCTGAAATTGTAATTTGCCATTTTTTTACCCCTTTCGTGATAACAATGAAGTTTTATTCCAAAGTAAGAGTTACTTGATAACTCTTACTTTGATTACGTTCTCTGCAGCGGAAAGTTTTGCAGCGATGTCCTCGCTGATGTTGCCTGCTGCGTCAATGAGTGTGTATGCGTAATCCTTCTTGGAAGCATTTATCATGTTGTCGATGTTGATGGAAGCCTTTCCGAGAATAGTTGTGATCTCGGAAATAACAGCGGGAACATTCTTATGCAGAACGCAGATCTTTGTGCCTGCGGCATTCATCTCTGCATTGGGGAAGTTTACGGAATTTCTGATGTTTCCGTTCTCGATGTAGTCGATAAGCTCGGAAGCAGCCATAACTGCGCAGTTGTCCTCGGACTCGGGAGTGGAAGCGCCCAAGTGAGGAACGCAGATAACGTTCTTTACGCCGATAAGCTCATCGGAGGGGAAGTCAGTGATGTAGCAAGCAATCTTGCCGCTTTCAACAGCAGCCAGAACAGCAGCGGTATCAGCCAGCTCGCCTCTTGCGAAGTTGAGTATTCTTACGCCGTCCTTCATAACAGCGATGGACTTTTCACAGATAGTGCCCTTGGTATCAGCATTGTAAGGAACGTGGATAGTGATATAGTCGGAAGCAGCATAGAGGTCGTTAACATCGGTAACGGTCTTTACGCCGGGCTTAAGGGAAAGCGCAGCCTTTACGGAGAGGAAAGGATCGTAGCCGATTACCTTCATGCCAAGGCTCATTGCAGCATTTGCCACCAGAACGCCGATAGCGCCCAGACCGATAACGCCCAGAGTCTTTCCGCTGATCTCGGGACCTGCGAAGTTGGACTTGCCCTTTTCTACCTTCTTGCCGATATCTTCCTGACCCTTGAGGGTGGAAACCCAGTCAATAGCGTCAGTTACCTTTCTGGAGGAAAGGAGGAGACCTGCGATAACAAGCTCCTTAACAGCGTTTGCATTGGCACCGGGAGTGTTGAAAACAACGATGCCCTCTTCTGCACAGCGGTCAACGGGAATGTTGTTTACGCCTGCGCCTGCTCTTGCGATAGCAAGGAGCTTATTGCCGAACTGCATATCGTGCATAGCTGCGGAACGTACCATGATAGCGTCGGGATTTTCCACAGCATCGGCAACTGTATATTTTGCCTTGTCAAATGCGTCTGTGCCGCACTTGGCGATCTTATTGAGTGTAAGAATATCGTACATGGTAAAAGAACCTCCGATCAGGAATTTTCTTCTTCAAACTTCTTCATGAATTCAACCAGCTTTACGCAGCCCTCCATAGGCATTGCGTTGTAAACGGAAGCTCTCATGCCGCCGACGGTTCTGTGACCCTTCAGGTTGATAAAGCCAGCCTTCTTAGCCTCTGCAACGAACTTTGCATCAAGCTCGTCATTGCCTGTAACGAAAGGAATGTTCATAAGAGAACGATCCTTGCCGTGAACGGTAGCCTTGAACATCTTGGAGCTGTCGAGGAAATCATAGATAACAGCAGCCTTCTTCTCGTTGAGAGCCTTCATAGCCTCAAGACCACCCTGCTCCTTTACCCACTTGAGCACCAGACCAAGGATATAGATGGAGTATGTAGGAGGTGTGTTGTACATAGAACCATTGTCAGCGTGGGTCTTGTAGTTGAGCATTGTAGGAGTGATATCCTTTGCATTGCCGATAAGATCCTCACGGATAATTACAACGGTAAGACCGGCAGGGCCCATATTCTTCTGTGCGCCTGCGTAGATCATAGCGAACTTGCTTACGTCAACAGGTTCGGAAAGAATGCAGGAAGACATATCAGCTACCAGAGGAACGCTTACATCGGGGATCTCAGCCCACTTTGTACCGTAAATGGTGTTGTTGAAGCAGATGTGGAAATAGTCAGCGTCTGCTCTGCACTCGTTCTTGTCGATCTCGGGGATATAAGAGAAGGTCTTATCCTTGGAGGAAGCAACAGCCTTGCAGTCACCGTAACGGGAAGCTTCCTGGAATGCCTTTGTAGCCCACTGACCTGTAAGAACGAAATCAGCCTTGCCGGACTTGTTCATAAGGTTGAGGGGGATCATTGCAAACTGTGTGGAAGCGCCGCCCTGAAGGAAAAGCACCTTGTAGTTATCGGGAATGGACATGATCTCTCTGAGGAGAGCCTCAGTCTCGTCGATTATTGCCTGATACTCCTTTGAACGGTGGGACATCTCCATAACGGATTCGCCTGTTCCGTTGTAATCAAGCATTTCAGCAGCAGCTGTGCTGAGTACCTTTTCGGGCAGCATTGCGGGACCTGCCGAGAAGTTGTAAACTCTGGACATTGTAAATTCTTCCTTTCATTGAAAAGCCCTGATACGGCATAGCCGCACATCAAGGTCATTATTAGATGACATAAAAAAATATACTATTCAATATTATAACATTGACGGCAATAAAAGTCAAGGAAAAAAGTTCCGTGACCTACCATAATGACATTTTAAAGCTTTGAAGTGCGGATATATACCGCACACAAAGGTCAGTCTTGGCGCCATTTGTTGTGCAACATCAACAAAGAGCATATCTCAAATTTAAAATTTATATATAATTTGCCGTAAAAGTATTGCAATATATTGGCAAATGATATATAATATCCCTATAGTTGCGATTTCTAATTGTGGATTTCCAACAAAATATTATAAATATACGAAGAAAAGGAGCATCGTCATGAAAGACTATCACGCAGCAGATATAAGAAACATCGCCATCGCAGGACACAGCGGCTCGGGCAAGACCACTCTTGCAGAAGCCCTGATATATAAAGCAGGCGCTTCCGACCGTCTTGGAAAGACTGCCGAAGGCACAACAGTATGCGACTATGACCCCGAAGAGATAAAGCGCAAGGCATCGCTGGGCGCTTCCATAGCTTCATTTGAATACAACGGTCTGAAGCTCAATCTTCTTGACGCTCCCGGCCTTTTCGATTTTGAGGGCGATATGCTTGAAGCCGTAAGAGCCTCCGACACCGTTATGATAACCGTTTCGGGCAAGTCGGGCGTAAAGGTAGGCACTGAAAAGGCATATGCCGCAGCACAGAAGATGAACAAGGCATCTATGTTCGTTATCACCAAGGTAGATGACCCCGATGCAAACTTCTACAACGTGCTCACTGACCTGAAAACAGTTTTCGGCCCCACAGTGTGCCCAGTTATCGTACCTGTTATCAAGGACAGACAGGTGGTATCCTACATAAACCTTATCGAAATGAAGTGCTATAAGTACGACGATAAGGGCAACGTTTCCGAAACAGATATGCCCACAGCCGAGATATCCGAAAAGATAGACTACCGTCTCGACGGCCTTGTTGCAGCATTCTCCGAGGCAGTTGCCGAGACCGATGACGCTCTTATGGAGAAGTTCTTCGAGGGCGAGGCATTTACTCAGAAGGAGCTGGTAAAGGGCCTCCACGACGGCATGAACAAGGGTATGATAACCCCCGTTGTATGCTGCTCCGATGTTACCATGGGCTGCATAGATATGCTGCTCAAGGAAATATGCCTGCTGCTCCCCTCCCCCGCAGACTGCCCTCCCGCTATAGCATACACAGCTGACGATATGGAAGAGGTAAGCTGCGACGATTCCGCTCCCGCCAGCGCATTCGTGTTCAAGACCGTTGCCGACCCATTTGTTGGCAAAATGTCCTTTATCCGTGTAATGAGCGGCGTATTCAAGGCTAACAGCGAATATGTGAACGCCACCACCGGCGAGACTGAAAAGATAGGCAAGCTCTACTCCCTCTGCGGCAAGAAGCAGACCGAGATAAACTCCGCAAATGCAGGCGATATCTGCGCAGCCGTAAAGATAAGCGCTGCCACAAACGACACCCTCTGCGGCGGAAGGATACTGTCCTACGACAAGATAGTATTCCCCAAGCCCTGCTGCAAGATGGCTGTTAAGCCCAAGACACAGGGCGATGAAAGCAAGATAAGCGCAGCATTCGCACGCCTTACGGAAGAAGACCCCACCCTTACTTTTGGTCAGGATAAGGAAACAGGCGAGTTCATCATCAAGGGTCTGGGCGACCAGCACCTTGAGGTAGCCTGCGCAAAGCTCAAAAACAAGTTCGGCACGGAAGTTACCCTTGCGCCCGCAAAGATAGCATACCGTGAAACTATACGCAAGAAGGTCAAGGCAGAAGGCAAGCACAAGAAGCAGTCGGGCGGTCATGGTCAGTACGGTCACGTATGGATTGAGTTTGAACCCTGCCTTTCCGACGAACTGGTATTTGAAGAAAAGGTATTCGGCGGAGCGGTTCCCAAGAACTTCTTCCCCGCTGTTGAAAAGGGTCTCAGGGACTGCATGGGCAAGGGCGTGCTGGCAGGATGCCCCGTAACAGGCGTAAAGGCTATCCTTGTTGACGGCTCCTACCACCCTGTTGACAGCTCCGAAATGGCGTTCAAGACCGCAGCAGCTCTGGCATTCAAGGAGGGCATCAAGCAGGCAGACCCCGCTATACTGGAGCCTGTTGGAACCCTGCGAGCAGTTATCCCCAACGAAAACACAGGCGATGTTATGGGCGACCTTAACAAGCGCAGAGGCAGAGTTCTGGGTATGCACCCCTCCGATGAAAAGGGTATGACCATCATCGAGGCGGAAGTCCCCGAAAGAGAGATGCAGAACTTCACCACTCAGCTCAGGCAGATAACAAGAGGCAAGGGCAGCTTTGAGTTCAATTTTGTAAGATATGAACTTCTCCCCGCAAACCTTGTGGGCGATGTTATCCTCTCACTCAGCACAGGAGAATAAGAAAAACACAGCCTGCCCCTTTCCTAAACGAAGGGGGCAGCTTATTTGCAGGTAATTGCAGAAAATTTAAACGAAATGATATTTTTATCAAAAAATCCTATTGACAAAGCGCTGATTTTATATTAAACTAATAATATTGTAACTTATTTATGCAAGTGGGTACGTCCCTGGGGACGAAAAAATTGCAGTAGATCCATATGGCAAATAATTCGGAGAAAGATGGTCAAGGCATATGAAAAAACTTTTATCACTGATACTCGCCGCTGCTTCCATTTTTACAATGGGTACAGCCGTTTTTGCTGAAACTGAGAAAACAAATTCGTCAACCGACGCTACAATAACCTTTGATACCGATAAGGCACTGGATTATGTCCACACTTTCGGAAATGCTTCCGATACGGGCCTCAAGACCGAGATATCCGAAAAGGAAGTTATCTGGGGCAGATCGCTCCTTATGAGCGAGGATTTCAAGGGAAGCCTTAGCAACCGCTACGGCGGATTTTACCTTGACGCTGCCGACTTCGGCCTTGCAAACTTCGGCGGCTATACCGTTACTTTCAACATCCATGCCACAAAGGAAGCCGCAAAGGCTACCGACAGATTTGAGATATTTGCCGACGGCGACCAGTGGTCATCCACTCCCTTTGCCACCAGCAGCAACGGCACATGGGTAACAGCTTCCATGATAGTTCCCGCCGATTCCAAGAACACAAAGGTGGGCATCTCCATTCCCATCACCGAGACCTTTACAGGAAATGTGTGCTATGTGGATAATATCGACATCACCGATAACTACGGCAAGACCATTGCAAACATCGGCGACATTGATACATCGGTTTATACAGGCCCCAGCGGATTTACAAGAGTTATAACAACTATCCTGTTCATCGTGCTGATAATCGCAGCTGTAGGCGGAATAGTGTTCTTTGTGCTGAAGGTCGTAAGAAAGTTCAGATAACACAGCAAACAATAAGATATCCAAGACCCGAGGAAAACTCGGGCCTTTTTATTGTAACCGCATTGATACGGAATTTTTGTTGACTTTTGCTTCGGTTTTGGTATAATTATTATAGCTGTATTCCATATTCTTTAGGAACGGAGTTTTCATATGAACAAATTCATGACAGTCGTTACAAATAAATGGTTCAGAATGGCGGTCAGCCTGCTGGGCATCGCCTATTCAATAGTGCTGGCGTGCTTTGACTACAATGTTTTCTTCTACGATATAGAATATGTCAGCCGAAAGGAATTTGCTATAATCGGCTCGGTATTTTCTCTGGTCATATGCCTGCTGTTCATGTACACAAGAAAATCGGTGTTCACCTGTATTTTCGGAATGGTGAATATGCTGCTGTTCTTCCCGCTGCTATTGCTTGACTGGGGCAACTGGCCGCTGCTTCTGCCTGCCGCAGTGGTAACGCTTTTCGGCTTCTTCTGCTGCCATATGAACGAGACAGCAAAAACTATCTTCGGCACCATATTCCTGCTGATGTACATACTCGGCGGCATCGCATTCTTCCTGATAATGAACGTTTTCAGGGTAACAACGGTAGATACGCTTATCGAGCAGGGAGTTTCACCATCGGGCGCATTCAGATACTACGTGCTTGACGTGCAGAACAAATCCACGGGCAAGAAGTGCGTGTATGTTCAGCCCAATACACTTGACGTTGACAAGGGCTTTATAAAGCTTGATACCACCATCAAAAAGCTTGTAAAGCAGGCTCCCAAGCCCTGCGAGTTCAGCTGCGAGTGGAGCGGAACAAAAATGATAATCGACGGCGAGGTTTATTTCGACGAAACAGACGCTCTTGCCGAGCAGAACGGTCAGCTGGTGTATGACATTGACGACGGCACATGGAGCTACACATATTTCTCCATCGAATATCCTATCTTTAATACTATCGAGGAAGTAAAGGATAAGCTGGGCAAGCTCAGCGATAAGCTTGAGGAGCAGAAAGCTGAACAGACCGCTCAGGCAGAAAGCGATACATCTGCATCGGAACATAACAACGGAACGGAAAGTCAGCAAAGTTCAGACGAATAACGACAGTGTGGCATAATATAAGATAATTTCATAGCTTCCCAAAAGCTGCCCACGATGAACCGTGCGGCAGCTTTTTTAGAAAGGTTTTGCCCGACAAAAAAGGAGCATTATAAATATGATTATTTTCGCACTTCCTCCCATACTCGCAGCCGTTTTATGCCTTATCATCAACAGGCAGCGAATAGGAACAAAGCAGATGCCGGAGCTGAAAGCAAAGGAAAATTTAACAAAGCTGATGATAGGCCTTATAATTTCCGCAGCAGTTGTTGCAGCGGGACTTCTCCTTGAAAAATTCCGCCACGAGCTTTTCGGAGGCGCAATGGAACAGGCTTTGCTCCTGCTGACCAACGCTTCAATTTACATCTGCATTGCACTTTTCATATTATGCTATGCTCTGGTACGCTTTTTCTTTGTTAAAATTAAATAAGCTTTCAGCTTGTCCCATTTGTGTGATAATCCACTTATATTACGATAATTTTTGTACTAAAGCAACAAGAAAACGATTTCATTATTATAGATAATACTTCTTGTTTTATCCGATAAAATCTGTTATAATTGAATAAATTTAATGGGAACTGTTTTTTTGCAAATGCAAATCCAATGACTGTTGCAAAAAGCACGATTTTAAGGAGGATAAAACCAATGAAGAAAAACAAATTGCTCAGAGGACTGTGTGTACTCACCGCCGCACTTATGCTGGGTCTTACAGGCTGCGCAAACGGCTCTGACACAAACGGTTCAGATGCACAGTCTCGGGCGGATACCGCAGAGGTACAGTCTGCATGGACTGAGCTTGACCAGACAACCATCACCAAGGAAATGGGCATGGGCTGGAATCTGGGAAATCAGCTGGAAGCATCAAACGCAGGTATTCCGTCAGAAACAACCTGGGGCAATCCCACAATATCCGAGGACCTTATCAAGGCAGTAAAGGAGCAAGGCTTCAAGACAGTCCGTATCCCCGTATCATATCTGGATAAGATCGGCGCTGCACCCGATTATACCATCGACAGCGCATGGCTCGACAGGGTGCAGGAAGTGGTTGATTACGTTGTAAATAACGACCTTTATGCTATCATCAACATTCACGGCGACGGCTACTATACCGTTGACAAGAGCTGGCTCCGCTGCGTTGACGACAACCAGGACGAAATAAAGGACAAGTACGAAAAGGTATGGGCACAGATAGCTGACCGCTTCAAGGATTATGACCAGCGCCTTATCTTCGAGTCCATGAACGAGGAGTTCGACAACACCTACGGAAAGCCCAATGCAACCGGCTATGAGAATATCAACGCCTACAATCAGATCTTTGTTGACACCGTAAGAAAGACAGGCTCCAACAACGAAAAGCGCTGGCTGCTTATTCCCGGCTGGAACACCAACATTGAATACACTGCAGGCAACTACGGCTTTGTTATCCCCACCGACAGCGGCTGCAAGGCAGACGGCAATAGGCTTATGATATCCGTTCACTACTATGACCCCTATAACTTTACTCTCGACGAGAACATGGCAACAGCAAAGACTCAGTGGGGCAAATACGCAGTTGAAAATTACGACAACTGGGGTCAGGAGGACTACGTTGACAGCACCATGAAGAAGCTGAACGACGCATTTGTAAGCAAGGGCTATCCCGTTATCATCGGCGAGATGGGCGTTCAGAATAAGGAGCACGTAAGCGACACCTTCGGCGGCTTCAGATGCTACTGGATGGAATATGTTGTAAAGGCTGCCAAGGACAACGGCTGCATTCCCGTTTACTGGGACAACGGCTGGAACGGCGACAAGGGCTTCGGCGTAATAAACCGTCTCACCCGTGAGGTAACACAGCCCGACCTTATTGCGGCTATGATGAGAGCTATCAATTCTGACGGCGATTATGAAATAGCAGCTCCCGAGGGCTTTGAAAAGTAATTATCAGGATAAATGCAAATGGCTGCTGCAGCGTATGCTGCGGCAGCCACTATTTGTATATGCTTTATTTGCATTTGTCGGGTATTCGATTTTTATATGTCCGTACCTGCGCCCTACGGCGGAAATCTGAATTGCAATTTCTGCGAAATTGCTCTCAGTTTCAAGCCGCATCGCCATTGGAAAGCTCAGCGGTAAAATCCGCTCTGCATTTCGGGTGTAACTGCGCTCAGATCAATATCCTCAGCGGCAAGGTCCAACGCAAAATTCGCTGACATAGCGCTCGGGCTGTGCAGATGAACGGATATTATCATCATTGGTCATAAAGATATCCACATAAGGGTTGTTCTGCATAAATTCGTTAAGATGCTCCGCACCCACCTGCTCATAGCCAAAGGAACCATTGGGATATATCTCGTTAAAGCTGTTGGTCACAGCGTCAAGAGCCTCATAATTTCCGAAAAATCCTGCAATGTCGATAGTGATTTCCGCCTGTGTATCAAGACGTGGAACAAATCCCTCTGCTTCCTCGGTCTTTCCGCAGGCAGTCATAAGTGATACTGAGACGGCTGCTGCAATAAGCATGGCAGCAGTTTTATCAAATCTTTTTTCATCTTGATATCCTCCCAAATTATTCACCCTTGTTTTGTACGCTTCGCAAAAATCTCAGTACCTTTTTAACATCTACAGGCTTTGAAATATGAGTATCCATGCCGCAGTCAAGGCAGTTCTTTATATCGTCCGCAAAAGCGTCAGCCGTCATGGCGGCTATGGGGATATTGCGGATATATAACGCAGGGCTATGGTCACTTCCCTGTCGTTCATAACGGGCATCTGGATATCCATAAGGATAAGGTCAAAGGTCCCTACAGGCTCACGGTGCATGATGTCGATACACTCTCTGCCGTTTTCGGCACGGTTGAAGGAGTCGTACATGGTTTTCTGAAAATCCTTGGTCATGCCTATGCCGTTATCGGTTATCCTGCCAACAAGTATGATGCGACCGTCATCATCGGGGATATCCTCTTCATAAATATCCATGCGCACCTTTCCGCCGATGCCTGTATATTTTGCGGCATTGGTGAGCAGGTTTATGAATATCTGATTTAGCCGCAGCTCGTCGGCAACAAGGTATTCATACTTAAATTCGGTGTAATCTCCGCTGAACTCAATGTTCTTCTCGGCCATCTGCGGGCGGACAATGGCAACCAGATGAGCCGCCAGCTGCTTTATGGAGAAGCGTGCGGCATTAAGGACCATTTTTCCGCTCTCCACCTTTGAAATGTCAAGAATATCGTTCACCAGCGTAAGCAGATGATTTCCCGCAAGAGACACCTTGTCAAGACATTCAAGAGCATACGGAGTGTCGGTTATGTTCTTCTTTGCGATTTCCGTCATACCCAGAACAGCGTTCATGGGCGTCCTTATATCATGGGACATTGAGGAAAGGAACTCTGTCTTTGCATGGTTTGCCTTTTCCGCTTCATCGGCAGCCTTGCGGAGATTGCGGTTTATGTACATGATGTGGGTTCAGTTCACCGCAATGATAAGGGCAATGGCAGTGCAGATGATGATAACTATTGCCCAGTTGCTTGTGCCCGCAGTCAGGTCATCGGCTGGGATAGAACCGAGAATGTCAAGTCCCGTATCGGAGTTGAACTCGGAGTAGTACCAGTAGCGGTCAACGCCCTTTGAGTCCTTGTATCTGAGAACGCCGCTTTCCGAATTTATCAGATATTCTCCCAGCTCGTCAGCTCCATGGTAATCATCGGCAAAGTTATAGCTTCGCAGAAATTCGATGAAATTCTCCGCTCTCAGGGATTTTGAGGGAACAACATATGAACCGTCACCGGTGATGATGCCCACCTCGGCAGTGTGGTACTGCATGGGGAATATCCATATTTTTTTAATGCTTTCCACGGGAATGATGCGCAGCAGCAGATAATCCCATTGATATTGCAAAATCTAGCATTTTAAGTCTTTTTAAATATTACATCGGTTAATGTTCAGATTTTTTACAAACAGAGTTGGATTTTATTGGAGGGAGGCGGGTTTTATTTGTCGTTTTCGGGATATTACTTTGTCAAAACCTTTTTATGCCATACCTTTTTTGAACACTTAGGGCATCTGAGGAGACGGTCGCTTCCCACATGAGTGGCAAATATAACAGCTTTTACAGAGGGGATATATCTGTGCCTGCAATTTTCACACTCATAATAGCCCGAATCATGTTCAAGTATCACCGAATAAAATGCGGACACCAACATGACAATTCCCCCGAATGACAAAAGCGCTATGCTTATCGAAGCGCTTTTACCTGCTATAAGAAAGCCGCATACTATCATAAAAAGCGAAACTGCCACACCCGACCACAGCACAAAAAGTTCAGCACGGACAAGCTTAATATTTTTGTTCTTTTCAATATCCGCTATCTCTGCAAGATTTTTTTCAGCAATTTTCCTGTAATCCTCCACAGCGATTTTTTCACCGACAAACAGCTCGTTTATGCTTATTCCGAGAATATTGCAAAGCTCCGGCATAATGGAGGCATCGGGCAGACATTTCCCGTTCTCCCACTTAGAAACAGCCCTGTCGGTTATTCCCAGCTTCTCAGCGAGAGCCGCCTGGGTAAGCTCTTTTTCTCTCCTGCACGCAGCAATGAATTTACCTGTTTTATTCAGATCCATACCTAAAATCCCCTTTCTGAAATCTATTATAGCTTAATTTCAGAAAAATGTACACATACTGTTGGTTGAGTTCGTTGATTTTAGGGGCTTTGAGTCAATTTTCGGGTGATTATTTGATATGAAAGATCCACCTCTGATAAAGATGTCTTATTTTCTAAAAAATAAAACCGTTTAACTGAATGTTAAGCGGTTTTGGTTGGCAATATCTGCCAAAATTTGGCAGGGGCAGAAGGATTCGAACCCTCGGCACGTGGTTTTGGAGACCACTGCTCTACCAGCTGAGCTATACCCCTAAAAGTAAAATTGGTGGGCCATCGGGGACTCGAACCCAGGACCGACCGGTTATGAGCCGGTTGCTCTGACCAACTGAGCTAATGGCCCTTTAAAAAATCAGCAGCTAAGTAATAACTTAGCTGCTGACACAAAGGGTGTCGGCGCAGCCCTATTTTCCCAAGACGTCGCCATCTTAGTATCTTCGGCGTGTATGAGCTTAACTTCTGTGTTCGGAATGGGAACAGGTGGAACCTCATAGCTATTTGTACCGACTATGCCCGAGAGGTGGCTTTCCAACTCTCTTTGGTGACCCGTAGGAGATTCGAACTCCTGATGCCGCCGTGAGAGGGCGGAGTCTTAACCACTTGACCAACGGGCCGTTTGGTGCACCATCGGGGACTCGAACCCAGGACCCACTGATTAAGAGTCAGTTGCTCTACCAACTGAGCTAATGGTGCATTTCCTTGCGGAATGTTGGGGATTTGTTTTTATCAAACCCTGAAAATTGAATAAAGGAAGTAACAGAGAAGCGTAATCAGAAGAGATGAAATAAGGTCAAGCCCTCGACCGATTAGTACCTGCAGGCTGAACATGTCACCATGCTTACACCATAGGCCTATCAACCTCATAGTCTTTGAGGGGTCTTACTCTTTCGATGGGATATCTTATCTTAAGGGCGGTTTCACGCTTAGATGCCTTCAGCGTTTATCCGTTCCGCACTTAGCTGCCCGGCTGTGCCGTTGGCACGACAACCGGTGCACCAGAGGTGCGTCCATCCCGGTCCTCTCGTACTAGGGACAGCTCCTTTCAAATATCCTTCGCCCACGACAGATAGGGACCGAACTGTCTCACGACGTTCTGAACCCAGCTCGCG